>Ga0134102_1000528_pt1 | contig 45029 bp, 45 predicted proteins | sample 13_3_2metaG_FD_94447 | JGI IMG/M metagenome (GOLD analysis project Ga0134102, IMG submission 94447) | Switchgrass degrading microbial communities from high solid loading bioreactors in New Hampshire, USA - 13_49_3.3_201_A3 metaG | ecosystem: Engineered > Bioreactor > Semi-continuous > Anaerobic...
GCCTGGCCGTCCGGCTGCTGGAGCCTTTCCGGCAGGCAGGGAGGCTTGACAGGGCCGGGCTCTTCGTCCTGGCCAGGGGCCTGTCGGGGGCCGGTGACCGCGAGGGCGCGCTGGCGATCTGCCGGCTGGACTGGACCGGCAGTCCCCTGGCTCCGCAGGTTCAGCGCCTGCGGGCGGAACTGGAGGCGCAGGAAGCGCCGGCCACCGGAGGTGAGGAGGCGTGACGCACCCGTGGCACGATGTGCGGGTGGTGCTGCTGGCCGGTGGCAGGGGGGAGCGCTTCTGGCCCCGGTCGACCGAGGCCCTGCCCAAACAGTTCCTGCAGGTGGACGGGAAGGAGTCGCTGATCCGGGCCACCTTTGCCAGGGCGGCCGCACTCACGGGGCCGGAGTCGATCTACGTGGTCACCCAGGAGCGGTACGCGGACCTGGTGCGGCAGGAACTGCCGGCGCTGCCGGAGGCCAACCTGATCCTGGAGCCGTGCGCGCGCAACACCGCCGCCGCCCTGGGCCTGGCGGCCCGGCGGCTCGGACCGGACGCGATCCTCGTGGCGATGCCCTCTGACCACCACATCACCGGGCCGGCCCGCTTCCGGGTGACGGTGCAGGCCGCCGTGGAGGTGGCCAGGCACGGGTACCTGGTCACGATCGGGATCCCGCCCACCCGACCGGAGACGGGCTACGGCTACATCCGGCGCGGGGCCCCGCTGGAACTCCCCACGGCCGTGCCGGCCTTCCGCGTCGACCGCTTCACCGAGAAGCCCGAGCGCGCCACCGCCGAGCAGTATCTGCAATCCGGCGAGTACGCCTGGAACAGCGGCATTCTCGTCGCCAGGGCCGGCGTGCTGGACGAGGAGATCGGCCGCCACATGCCCGAACTGCACGCCGTGCTGGAGCGACTGCCGTGGGCGGCGCCGCCTCTGCCCGGCCTGGCCGGCCAGTTCGCCGGGCTTCCCGGAACCTCCATCGACAAGGGGGTACTGGAGCGCTCCGACCGGGTGGCCGTGGTGCCGGGCCATTTCGGCTGGAACGACGTGGGCGACTGGGCCGCCCTCAGCCGCCTGCTGCCGCTGGACGAGAACGGCAACGCGGTGATCGGCGAGGTGCTTCTGCAAGACTCGCGGCGGGTGGTGGTGCACGGCGGCGACCGGTTGGTGGTGCTGCTGGGGGTCTCCGACCTGATCGTGGTGGACACCCCCAAGGTGCTGCTCGTGTGTGCGCGGGAGAAGGCCCAGGAGGTGCGGCAGGTCGCGCGCATCGGCGCCGCCTTCGCCGACGCGCTCTTCAGCCGCGGTGACGCGGAGGACCGGCGAGGTGGACCCCCGTGCCCGGCGTGATCTACGAGTCGGTCTTCTTCAACGGCAGCGGCTACGCCACCGAGTCCCGCACCTTCGTCCGGGCGCTGGTGCAGGCGGGCGTCGCCGTGAAAATTGACCCCATGGACCCGGTGCCACAGGGGGAGGAGGCGGCGGCCCATGCGGACCTGCTCCCGCTGCTCCACACGCCCGTGAACCCGGCGGAGGCCCTCTGGATTCAGGCCAACCCCATTCCCTGGGTCAAGGGGCGGCCACCCGCCGCCCGGGCCGTGCTACGCACGATGTACGAGACCGAGCGCATCCGGCCCGAATGGGCGGCGCAGTGCAACCTGTTCGACGAGGTGTGGCTGCCCTCGCACCAGAACGTGGAGGCCTTCGTCGCCTCCGGTGTGCGCCCGGAGAAGGTGCGGCTGGTGCCGGGCGGGGTGGACGTGCGCCTGTTCAGCCCCGGCGCGAGCCCGCTTCCGCTGGCCCGCCACCGGGGCTTCGCCTTCCTCTCCGTCTTCGCGTGGCAGTGGCGCAAGGGCTGGGATCACCTGCTGCGCGCCTACTGCGAGGAGTTCGCCGCCGGGGAGCCCGTCACGCTCTACCTCAAGGTCGACCCGCTGGATCGGCGGCCGGAAGTGGCCGGTGAGATCCTCCACTACATCCGGCACGTGCTCGGGCGCGAGCTCGCGGACGTGCCGGAGATCGTGCTGCTCGACTTTCCCCTGACGGACGGCGAGATGGCGCGGCTCTACGCGGCCGTGGACGCCTTCGTCCTGCCCACCCGCGGGGAGGGGTACGGGCGCCCCTTCCTGGAGGCGATGGCCTGCGGCCTGCCCGTGATCGGCACCGCCTGGGGAGGCCAGGCCGACTTCCTGCGGGAGGGGGTGGCGTACCCCGTTCCGGTGGCCGGGATGGTCACGGCGCCGGACGGCGACCTGCACACCTTCCGCGGCCTCCGCTGGGCGGAGCCGGACGGGGAGGCGCTCCGGCGGGTCATGCGCCATGTCTTCACGCACAGGGAGGAGGCGCGGGCGGTGGGCGCCGCCGCGCGGCGGCTGGTGGAGGCGGAGTGGGACGCGGAGCGGATCGCGGCCGGCCTGGCCGACCGCCTGCGCATCCTCAGCGACGGGGGGAGGTAGCGCCATGGCGATCTGGGTGCAGCGCGCCCCTGGCCGGGAGGCCCTCCCGCTGGACGTGCGGAGGGTCGCCCTCATCCTGCTCTCGGGGCGCGGGGAGGAGGGGCTGGAGCCCGTGCTCCACCTGCCGGTGCCCGGCGTCGACGGCGTGCTGCGCGCCGCGGCCGGAGTCACCGGGCGGGCGCTGGCCGGGCCGGACGGGGCCCGGCATCTGGCAGGGTACGATCTGGGCCTCTGGCTCCGCCCGGGGGAAACGCCCCTGGTGGGCTTTCAACCGACGGTCCTGCGGGCGGCGGCCGTGCGGATGCCGCTGCCGGCGCTGGTGCCCGTGCACTACCCGCTGGGCAAGGAGGGGCTCACCCTCCTCAGCCTGGAGCCCCGCTGGATCGCCGCCGTGCCCGGCGGGCGGGCGTTCTTCCCGGTGCCCATCGAGAGCGAGCGCCCGCCGGCGGCCGACGTGCCGGCGGACCGGGACGACCGGGCGTGGGCGGTGCTCTACCGGGCGCTGCAGGCCCTGACGACGGGGGACCGCCGCCAGGGCCTGCAGATGCTGGACCACATCTACCACCAGGTATACGGCAAGAACCAGGGCCTGACCGCTTTGGTGGTACGAAACGGCCTGGCCGCCGCGCTCTCCCTCGGCGAGCGCCCGTGGCAGGACGAGTGGCTGAGGAGGGCCGGGTCCTTCACGGACTACGGCGAACTGCGACTCCTGTGGGCCTTGATCCCGTACTTCCGGGGCGACCTGGAGAAGGCCGCGGACCGGCTCCGGCGGGTGCTGACCGAGCGGGAGGAGGCCCCGCCGGACGGGCTGATCGCCGGTGGCGGTGCGACCACCTACCGGGCCTGGACGTTCCTGGGCCGCGCCCTCGCCCGGACCGGCGACATCAACGGGGCGGTGTCCGCATGGGCGATGGCGCTCCGCCAGGGGCCCGATTACCTGCCGCCGCTCCGGGAGCTGGCCCGGCTCCGGATCCACGCGGACGTGCTCAGCCGGATGGAGCTCCAGTACTTCTGGATCGGCAGACCCCGTGCGGCGGTGGAGCTGGTGGCCGCTGCATTCGCCCGCAGCTCCGATCCCGCAAAGGCTGCGCCCATCCTGGCGGCCCGCCCCGACGTGCGGCTGCCGGCGGAGCTGCGCCGGGCCGTGGAGGGACGGGGCGACCGCCGGTCAAAGGGGGCCGGCCAGGCGAAGAAGGGGTCGGGGAGCGCAGGACGCGGCTCCCCCAAGGCGAGCCCTCCGGGCATCGTGTGGGAGGGGCCGCTGTTTACGCACTCCAGCCTCGGGCGGGTCAACCGGGAGCTGGCCGCGCACCTGCTGGCCCTGCGCTGGGACGTGGGCGGGCTGCCCACGGAGCCTGACGGCTACCGGCCCGACGCACAGGGGCGCTTCCGGGCGCTGGCCGACCGCCTCTGGCACCGCCCGGCCCGGACGGCGATCTGGGTGCGCCACCACTGGCCGCCCAAGTTCGGGCCGCCGCCCGCGGGCCGGCTGGTGGTGATCGTGCCCTGGGAGTTCGGGCCCGTCCCGGTGGACTGGCTGCCGGGCATCGCCGCGGCGGAGGAGGTTTGGGTCTACTCCCACTGGGTCCGCCGGGGGGTGGTCGACTCCGGGGTGGACCCCGACCGGGTGCACGTGATCCCCTGCGGCGTCGATCCCGAGGTCTTCCGCCCCGGGGAGCGGCCGGACGCTGCGGGGGAGCCGTTCCAGTTCCTCTACGTGGGCGGCACCATCGGCCGCAAGGGGTACGACCTGGCGCTGGACGCTTTCCTGGCCGAGTTCGGGCCGGACGAACCCGCCGAGCTGGTGGTCAAGGATTTCGGGTCGGAGAGCTTCTACCGCACCGCCAGCGGCGCCGGCAGGGTCCGGGAGGCGGCCGAGGCCACGGCCGGATGCCGGCGCCGCGTGCGCCTGATCACGCAGCAGCTGGACGACTCGGCCCTGGCCGGGCTCTACCGGCAGGCCGACGTGTTGGTGGCCCCGTACCGGGCCGAGGGGTTCTGCCTGCCGGCTGTGGAGGCGATGGCCTGCGGCACGACGGCCATCCTCCCGGCGGCGGGCCCCGCCCTGGACTACGCGCCGGAGGGCGCCTGTCTCCTGGTCCCGGCCCAGGAGGTTCACCTGGGCCGCTCCGTTGGCGGGTTTGCGCTGGCGGGCCCAGGCCGGGCCTGCCAGGTGAGCCTTCCGGACCTGCGCCGGGCGATGCGCTGGGCCTTCGCGCACCGGGAGGAACTCTGGGAGATGGGCCGCCGGGCGGCCGAGCACGTGCACGGGCACTTCACGTGGGCGCACGCCGCGCAGGCGGCGGCCGCGCGCCTGCAGGAACTGGTCCAGCGATAGCTACGGCCCCGGAAGTCCGCCTGTGCGGGCACCGGGGCCTTGCTGTCGCGCTGGCCCCCGGAGCAGGGTCCGGTTCACCCGGCCGCGGGGCTCGACCCCCCGGCTAACCCCAGAAGGCCCTGACCTCCTCCGCCAGACGCGCTCCCTGCTCCAGCCCGGCCGCCGCGGCGTCAGGCGCGCGGTCCGGAATCATCAGGTTGTCGCCGAAAACCTGCTCCGTCCTGGCGTCGGGCAGGACGACCAGGACGCGGGAGCCCGCCGCCTCGAGCTGTGCGCGCTCCTTCTCCAGCATCTCGTGCCCCAGGGCGTACTTCGGTCCGCCCATGGGGGCGATGATGAGCACCCGCCGGCAGCCCAGGGCCTGGTCGGCATGGGTGCCCGACCGGGCGCCGCCATCGATGTAGCGGCGCCCGTTGATCGTCACCGGGGGCAGGAGGTTGGGTACGGCGCAGCTGGAGGCGATGGCGCGGGCCAGCGGAGCGCCCGACTCGCGCGTCCAGATTACGGCCTCGCCGGAGGCCTCGTCCACGGCGGAGATGCGCAGCGGCTTTGCCGGCCACGTCGCCCCGCCCAGCGGCGCCGCGACGATGCCCACCCACTCCTCCTCGGTGAGACCGGTTCCGGTGGCCACTTTCGCCACCGCCTCCGGGGGGAGGGCCAGTCCGGCCTGTACCAGCCCCGCGAGCTGTGCGGGCTGGCCGCCTCCAGCCACCAGCGTGCCCACCACCGACCCGGCCGAGGTGCCCACCACCAGGTCTGCATCCTCCAGCCGCACTCCCGCCTCTGCCAGCGACGTCCAGAGCCCGAGCATCCAGGCGATGCCCAGGATGCCGCCGCCTCCCAGTACGAGCGCCCGTTCCGTCATCGCAATCGCCTCCTTAGAAAACCTGGTTCACTGTCGCCCCTGCGCCCTCGGCCGGCGCCTTTCGGGCCGCCCTGCGCCCAGTATGGCATGGCTTCACGTGGGAGATACTGTGTCCTGGTGTGCGTCGCAGGGCCAGAAGGCGTGGCCCGTGGCGCCAGAGCGATAAAGTCGAAACATTTTGACCGTAACCCTTCAGGGCGCTTGAGCGTCATTAACTACGGATGCCACTTAGAGTGGTTCTAAATGAAAAGGAGGGTCAATTTCATGCGCCTCGTTGGCAAGCCCGCTCCCGATTTCACCATGCTGTCCACCAAGGATCTGGAGAAGCTCGACCAGACCGTGAGCCTCTCTGACTACCGCGGCAAGTGGCTGGTGCTCTTCTTCTATCCTGCTGACTTTACCTTCGTTTGTCCCACCGAGATCACCGCCTTCAACGACCGGGTGCAGGAGTTCAAGGACCTCGACTGCGAGATTCTCGGCGTCTCCGTCGACTCCGTCTACTCGCACCGGGCCTGGATCAAGACGCCGAAGGAGAAGGGCGGTCTCGGCCCCGTCAACTATCCGCTGGCTTCCGACATCACCAAGGAGGTCTCCCGGGCCTACGGCGTGCTGATCGAGGAGGAGGGCGTCGCCCTGCGCGGCCTCTTCATCATCGACCCCGAGGGCATTGTGAAGTACCAGCTGGTCCACGACAACAACATCGGCCGCAACGTGGACGAGGTACTGCGGGTCCTGGAGGCCCTGCAGGCCGGTGGCCTGTGCCCGGCCAACTGGAAGCCCGGCGAGGCCCTGCTGGAAGCCAAGTAGCAAGCTAGGAGGAGGTCTTCAGCATGCCCATGCGCCTCGGCAGCCCGATGCCTCCGCTGGAGGGGGAGACCGGGCGCTATAACGCCGAGGGGTTCGACCCCGCCGCTCTGGCGGGCAGCCCCGTCCTGATCCACTTCTGGTCGGTTTCCTGCCACATCTGCCACGAAGTGATGGACCAGGTGTCGCAGCTCAGGGACCAGTACCAGCCGAAGGGGCTGAAGGTGGTCGCCATCCACATGCCCAAAGAGGAGGGCGACCTGGACACGGCCAAGGTCGAACGGGACATCGAACACTACAAGATGACGCAGCCCGTCCTGCTCGACCACCAGCACAAGCTGGCCGAGGCGTTCCAGAACCAGTTCGTCCCCGCGTTCTTTCTCTTCGATGCGCAGGGAAACCTCTTCTTCCGGGCTGCCGGCGACAAGGGGCTGCAGAACCTCGGACCCAAGCTGGCGCAGCTGTTCGCATAATGCTTTCGCACCACGGCGGTCGCCTCCATGCGAGGCGACCGCTACTTCTTCTGGCGTAGGGCCGGGGCCCCAGAAAGGCCCGTGCCGAATCCACAAGCGTACTGATGGGCGGGCCCGCCCTGCGCTGGTATACTGCTGCCAGATGGGCTGGCGCGGCCAGGCCGCGAGGAGGCGAGGGCATGGGCTGGAAGACGCTGCGAGATCTCCTGCCGGCGCTGGTGCTCCACGTGGCCGCCGCTGCGGTGCACGTGATGAGCACGGTCGGGCTGTCGGGGCGCCCGGGCCCCCTGTACGAGGGCGCACTCGCCTTCATGGCCCTGGTGGCTCCCATGGCCGCCCTGCTGGCCCTGCTCTCAGGTTACCGCCGGCTGGGCGCCGCCCTCTTCCTGCTTTCGTACGTCGGCGTGGCCGGGGTGACCCTGGTGGGCCACCTGGGGCTGAACTTCCTGGTGACGGCCTTCTACGCCGACCCGTCCCACCACCGGACCGCCTTCTTCGCCAGCGCCATGGCCATGCTGCCGATCCAGATCTACGGCATTGTCGAGGCCCTGCGCGCTTGGGGCCTGTTCGCCGAGCCACAGCGCCATCGGGTGCTCTCCAAATAGACGCAGGACCCTCATCCCGGGTGGGTGGGGGTCCTGGCGCGCTCAGGGAGCGGGCGCCCGCGGGGCCGGCCTCTGCCCTCAGTGCACTTCTTCCAGCGAAAGCGGCCGTCCGACGCCGGGGCCGGTGGGAGGCAGCGGCTCGGGCAGGGTCTCCGGGTCCAGTTCGGGGAAGAGGCGGTGCTGCCGGTCCGGCGCCACCAGGCCCAGTTGCACCCCGGTGGCCCGGGCCAGCACCGGGTCGAGCGCGCAGAGGTCGGAGCGGTCGATATCGCGCAGGGCCGTGCGCCCCAGCGTGACCGCCACCTGCTCCATCTCGGTGACGCAGGCATTGAGGAAGCGCTGGAGGCTCCGGGCTGCCCGGTCGACGTCCAGCCGCTCCGTCAGCTTCCCCGTGTAGACCACGAGGCTGGTGGGCGGCTCGAAGGGCACGGCCTCCGTGACCTGGTCGCCGATCAGGGCCATAATGGCGGCCGTGCCGGTGTAGACGGCGTCGGCCCCGAGCGCCATCGCCTTCAGCATCTGCCCGGGGGTGATCAGGCCGCCGGCCGCGATCAGGGAGACGTCGCCGGTGGCCATCTGGCGCGCGAGGTAGTCCCGGGCCCGGGCCACGGCGTACAGCGTGGGCAGGCCCACGTCGTCCTGCAGCGTGGGCGCCCCGCCGTGGGTGCCGCCCTCCGCACCGTCCACGGTGATGAAGTCGACCCCGGCCTCGAGGGCCACGGCCAGTTCCCGCTCCAGGTGGTGCGTCGCCGCGATCTTCAGCCCCACGGGCACGCCGGTCTCGTCCCGGAGCCGGCGCACCAGTTGGACGAAGTCTTCCTGGGAGTTGATGCCGGGCAGCCGGGAGTGGATGAGCGCGTCCTCGCCCTCGGCGAGGCCGAAGACCTGCCGGAAGTCGGGACCGATCTGCCGGGCCGATGTCCGCTGCGGGGTGGAGCCCTGGGCCCCCTGGCCCAGCTGGATCTCGATGGCATCCAGCCGCCGGTAGAGCTCGGGCCGATTCAGCCAGCCGCCCCGGTTGTACTGGCCGATCAGGAGCCTTGCGGCCGCCCGCTCCTCCTCCAGCAGGCCGGCCTCGCCGGTGTTGGTCGCCGTGCCCACCAGCGTCGCCGCCCGGGCCAGGGCGATCTTGGCCTTCTTGCTCAGCGCGCCGCCGAACGACATGCCGGCGATGAGGATGGGGATGGCCACAGTGAGCGGCCGGCGGGCCCGCGGCCCGATGGTCACCGCAGTGTCGATGGGCACGTTCTCCGGCGTCGGGAAGCGGCAGAGGTGGACGGGGCTGAAGAGAAGCTTCTCCCACGGGGAGAGGTGGAGGGGGCTGCCCAGGGGGCGCGGCACAGGGCTTCCCTGGGCAGCCCGCATCATGATCTCCGTGGCGTTCACGCCCCCGACCTTGCGCGTGGTCGCCATCATCTCCGCGGTGGACTCCACATAGGGGTCTCGCACCATCCGGACAAGGGCACGGTCCACCGTCTCGTCGATGGCCGCGCGGAGCCACTTCTCAATGCGCCGGAGCATGCCCCGCCCCTCCCTGGCGCTCGATGGCCTTCTGGAGATCGGCCACCCGCTGAACGAGCTCGGCGCAGACGTGTTTCACCATGCCCAGCTGGCGGGCGGCGCTCTGCGCCTCCACGGCGACCTCCAGGAGCTCGCGGTGGTCGAAGCGGTTCAGGGTGTTGTAGTGCTCCCGCTCGATCATGGCCAGCGTGCCGGCCACGGTCTCGATGCGGCTCAGTTCCGAGGCGATGTAGGCGCAGGTGGTCTTCAGCTCCTCAGGGTTCATGGCGCTGACCTCCAGACGGATTTTGCTGGGTTCAGTTTGCCCAACCCGGGCCCGGCCACACCCTGTTTCCGTCCGGGCGGAAGCAACGCACCGCCATACGACAGCGCCCGACCTTCCGCTCCGGAAGGCCGGGCGCTGCGGGTTTCACAGGCCCTGCCGGCGCCGCTCGGTGACGGTCTGCCCGGCAATGCCCCAGTTGTCGGTGTCCACTTCCTCGATGATCACGAAGGTCGTCTGCGGGTTCTTGCCCAGGACCGTCTGAAGCAGGCGGGTGACTCCTTCGATGAGCTGGCGCTTCTGCTCCGGCGTGGCGCCTTCCCGGGTGATCTTGATGTTCACGTACGGCAAGTCGTCAGCCTCCTTCCCCGTGGCGTACCACCCCATTCGCTCCGCCCCTCCACCGGTTCCTTCCGAAACGTGCCTGACTGATTTCGAACCGGGCATCCGCCCCGGGCGGGCCCTCTGCAGGGTCATGACAGACCGCCTCACACGGTCGTCGGCCCTAACCCGGTGCGACCGGACGTGGTCCCTTGGCGCTACAGGACCGGCCCAATAGGTCTCTCTATCTAATAGGTACCACATTCAGAACAAAATTGATTACGATTAGGCCAGAACGCTGAAAGAGTGGGGAGCACCGACTGGAGGAGACACCGATGACCCGGACGCCGAGACGTTTCGCAATCGCGGTGAACTCCGCTTACTGCAAGGGTTGCGAGATCTGCGTGCACTTCTGCCCGAGAGAGGTGCTGCGGCTGAACGAGCGCCAGAAGGCCGAAGCGGTGGCCGCTGAGCGGTGCACGGGCTGCGGCAACTGCGAGATCTACTGCCCCGATTTTGCCATCGCGGTGACGGAAGCGGAGGAGGTGGCCGCCCATGCCTGAGGTCGCCCGACCTGCCCGCAAGAAGGTCCTGATGCAGGGCAACGAGGCCATCGTGGAGGGGGCCCTGGCGGCGGGCATGCGGTTCTTCGCCGGCTACCCGATCACGCCGTCCACCGAGATCGCCGAACTCGCCAGCGAGCGGTTGCCCCGGGTCGGCGGCCGGTTCGTGCAGATGGAGGACGAGATCGCCTCCATGGCCGCCGTGGTGGGCGCCTCCCTCGCCGGGAAAAAGGCGATGACCGCCACCAGCGGCCCCGGCTTCTCGCTGAAGCAGGAGAACCTGGGCTTCGCGCTGGCCGCCGAGGTGCCCTGCGTGGTGGTGAACGTCCAGCGCCAGGGGCCCAGCACCGGTCTGCCCACCTCGCCGGCCCAGGGCGACGTGATGCAGGCGCGCTACGGCGCCCACGGCGACTATGCCGCCATTGCGCTCTGCCCCGCCTCCGTGGGGGAGGCGTACCGGCTGGCGGTGCGGGCCTTCAACCTGTCGGAGCGTTTCCGCATGCCGGTGATCCTCCTGGCCGACGAGATCATCGGCCACCTGCGGGAATCGGTTGCCCTGCCCGACCCCGCGGAACTGCCCGTCGTGAACCGGGCCCGGCCGACCCTGCCTCCGGGCGAGCACAAGGCCTACCGGCCCGGCCCCGACGGCGTGCCCGTGGTGCCCGACTTCGGCATGGGCTACCGCTTCCACGTGACGGGCCTCATCCACGGTGAGGATGGCTTCCCCACCAGTAACCCGCAGGTGGTGGAGGCCGCCGTGCGCCGCCTGACCGCCAAGGTCACCCGCCACCTGGACGAGGTCTATGAGGCGGAGGAGCAGGACGTGGCCGACGCCGACGTGGTGGTTTTCGCTTACGGCGGCACCGCCCGGGCAGCCCGCCGGGCGGTGCGGGAGGCGAGGGCGAAGGGGCTGAAGGTCGGCCTCTACCGGCCTGTCACGCTCTGGCCCTTCCACGACGAGCGGGTACGGGCGAGCGTCGCGGGCCGGCGCGCCGTGGTGGTGCCCGAACTGAACCTCGGGCAGATGGCCCGGGAGGTGGAGCGAGCCGCCCGCGGGAGCACCCGCGTGGTTCCGGTGGGCCGGGTCTCCGGCGAGCCGCTGGCTCCGGACGAGATCCTGGCCGCGATCGAGGAGGTGTGCTGAGGTGGCCGCTGCAGAGAAGGTCCCCGTTCACCGCTACCTGCGCCTGGGGAAGCTGCCGCACATCTGGTGCCCCGGCTGCGGGCACGGTATCGCCCTGCAGGCCCTGATCCGGGCGATCCACCACACCGGGCTCCCGCAGGACCGGACCGTGATCGTGAGCGGCATCGGCTGCTCCTCACGGGCGACCGGCTACCTGAACTTCGACACGCTCCACACCACCCACGGCCGGGCGCTGGCGTTTGCCACCGGCATCAAGATGGCCAATCCTGACCTGCACGTGATCGTCATCACCGGCGATGGCGACGCTGCGGCCATCGGCGGCAACCACCTCATCCACGCCGCCCGGCGGAACATCGGCATCACCTGCGTCTGCTTCAACAACAACATCTATGGGATGACCAGCGGCCAGTATTCGCCGCTCACGCCGACCGAGGCCCTGGCCACCACGGCCCCGTACGGCAACATCGAGACGCCGTTTGACCTGTGCGAGCTGGTGAAGGCCGCCGGCGCTAGCTACGTGGCCCGCTCCACGACCTACCACGCCCGGCAGCTGGAAAAGCTCATCGCCAGGGGGCTGCAGAACGACGGCTTCTCCTTCATCGAGGCCGTGGTGCAGTGCCCCACGTACTACGGCCGCAAGAACCGGCTGGGCGAAGCGTACCGCATGATGCAGCGCATGGCGGAGCGGTCGGTGCCGGCGAGCAAGGCCGCCGCCATGACCCCGGAGGAGCTGGCCGGCAAGATCGTCATCGGCGAACTCTGGCACCGGCCGCGCCTCGAATACACCAGGGCGTACGATGCGGTGATCGGGAAGGCGGGTGACGGGCAGTGAAGCAGATCATGCTCTCGGGTTCCGGCGGCCAGGGGATGATCCTGGCGGGCATCATCCTGGCCAGGGCCGCCGTCCGGGACGGCTTCGAGGTCACCCAGACCCAGTCCTACGGGCCCGAGGCCCGGGGCGGCGCCAGCCGCGCCGAGGTGATCCTGGACGACGAACCGATCGACTTCCCGAAGGTGACGCAGGCCGATGTGCTGCTGGCCATGACCCAGGAGGCGGCCGACCGGTTTCACACCCGGCTGCGCCCGGGCGGCACGCTCATCGTCGACCCCATGCTCGTGCACGCGGTGCCGGCGGTGGACGGCCCGGTGCACCGGGTCGAGATCACCCGCCTCGCCCGGGAGGCCACCGGCCGCACCATCACGGCCAACATCGTGGCGCTGGGGGCCCTGAACCGGATCTGCCGTGTGGTGACCGACCAGGCGTTGCTGGAGGCCGTGCTGGAGAGCGTGCCCCGGGGGACGGAGGAGATCAACCGGCGGGCCCTCGAGGCGGGGATGCGGGGGTAGCCCGAGCGGGGCCGGGTGCGCCCCTGGCCGGGGGCCTGCTGCAGCTGAGAATGGTTCTCACTGATATCCAATCTCATCCAGGAAACGACGGCTGGAACCCTTGACTCATATGAGTCCTAACGGTATCCTAGTGGTGTGTTCAGCGATATCACGGCCTGCCGCGTTGGGCCAAAGTGACCAATCTGGCGGCACACCGACAGGAATGTAGGCGTGTGCCTCAAAGGAGGAGAACAGTCCGTGGCCGTTAAGATTATCGATACTTGCATTTCGTGTGGCGCCTGCGAGCCGGAGTGCCCCAACGAGGCCATCAGCCCTGGCGATACCATTTACGTGATTGATCCGGACAAGTGCACCGAGTGCTACGGCTTCTACAGCGAGTCCCAGTGCATCGCGGTGTGCCCGGTGGAGGCCATCGTCCTCGATGAGGACCACGCCGACGACATCGACAGCCTGACCGCCAAGTTCAACCGGATGCATCCTGGCACCGAGATGAAGAACACCGACAGCTGGACGAAGCCCGGCCAGTAAACATCACCGCAAACGATTGGAGGACGAGCCTCGGGCTCGTCCTCTTTTCGTACCCTTGCGCGTCAGAACAGTCTCACAACAGCCGCAACTGACCTGCCGCAGGTAACGTCTGATTAGCGAGAACATGGGTAGGGGTGAACCTGCGGTGGAATGGGGCAAGTTGGCGCGGCCCGTGTTGGTTGTGCTGGGAGTGTTGGCGCTCGGCCTGGCCGGTGCACTCGCCGGCGTCCATCTGCTGTTCCACCCGGCGGAAGGCTCGGTCGGGGCCGCACAGGTCAGCGCGGAGGTGGAGGTGCCCGTGACGGCCGGCCACGGCGAGTCGGCGGAGTCGGGGGAGGCCGCGGCGGAGCCGTCCGCCGGTCAGGGCGGAGACCGGTGGGATCCGGGCGATGCGCGCGAAGCGGCTGATGGCGCGGCGGACGCGCCGGGCCAGCCGGGGCCGGACGCGGCGGACCCTTCCGGTGGGTGGGCGGGGGCCATGCAGGCCACGCACCCCCTGGCCGGCTACCAGCCGATGCCCGTCGAGCCGGTGGAGCCCCGGCTGCCGGCACCTCCGGCCTTCGTGCCCGCGGAGTGGCGGGGGCTGCACGAGGCCGTCTACGCCATCGCCTCTCAGTTCACCGGCCGCCTGAGCGTGGTGGCGGTGGACCTGACCACCGGCAGCCGGTATGAGTTCCGGCCCCGCGACCCGTACCTGCCGGCCTCCACGTTCAAGCTGCCCGTGGCCCTCTGTGTGCTGGAGGCCATCGACCGGGGCGAGCTCACCTGGGACACGCCCATCACCTACACCGAGGCGGACTGGGAGCCCGTGGGGGCCGGCCGGTTCGCAGACGCGCCCTTCGGCAGCCAGTGGACCGTGCGGAACCTGGTGGACCGTTCCATCATCTCCTCCAACAATGTGGCGGTGAAGATGCTCGCCCGCACCCTCACCTGGGACGGCCTGCTGAAGTGCACCACCGAAATCGGCGGTCCCGTCACCCGCACGGAGGAGGGCTCAACGCCGGTGACGGCCCGTGACGAGGCCGCCTGGTGGCTGCACTTCTGGCGGATGAGCCAGGAGCGCCCGGAACTGGCCGAGGAACTGCTGCGTCCGTTCCGCCGGGTTGACTACCACGGGCGCATCGAGGCCGGCACGCCGCGGCCCGAACTGGTCACCCACAAGTTCGGCAGCTACGCGGGCTACGAACACGACGGAGCCATCGTGTGGGCGGAGCGGCCTTACCTGCTGGTGGTGCTGACCTTCGGCGGGGTCGAGTACGAGGCCGACACCGCCATCCAGCGCATCGCCGCCGCTGCCTGGGACGCCATGATGAACCGGCCGGAAGGCCCGGAGGGGGTTGATCACGAAATGAGTAGTCCAGACTGACTGATGGTTGCGCGCGTGCCGCCGCACACCCAGCAGCAGCTGTGACCTTGACCCCCGAAGGGAGACGAAGTCTGTGGCGGATCTGACCGCAGTTCACGACCTGGCCCGGCGCATTCAGGAGAACGTGGGGCGGGTGCTGATCGGCAAGGAGCAGGTGATCGAACAGGCGCTGGTGGCCCTGCTGTGCGAGGGACACCTCCTGGCGGAGGACGTGCCCGGCACCGGGAAGACCATGCTCACCCGGGCCCTGGCCATCAGCCTGGGGGCCACATTCAGCCGAATCCAGTTCACCCCTGACCTGCTGCCCAGCGATGTGACCGGCCTTTCGGTGTTCAACCAGAAGACGGGTGATTTCGAGTTCCGCCCGGGGCCCATCGTGGCTCAGGTGGTGCTGGCCGACGAGATCAACCGGGCCACCCCGCGCACGCAGTCGGCCCTCCTGGAGTGCATGGAGGAGCGGCAGATCACCGTGGACGGAGTGACCCGGCCCTTGCCGCGCCCCTTCCTGGTCTTCGCCACCCAGAACCCGGTGGAGCAGGAGGGCACCTTCCCCCTGCCCGAGGCACAGCTGGACCGCTTCTTTCTGCGGCTCTCGCTCGGCTACCCGAGCCTGGAGGAGGAAGACGCCATGCTGGCCCGCCTGCAGGGGGGCCACCCGATCGAGCGGCTCGCACCGGTGGCCTCGCCGCCGGAACTGCTCGCCGCCCAGGAGGCGGTGCGCCAGGTGCACGTGGCCGACGACGTGCGCCGCTACATCGCCAGCCTCGTGCAGGCGACCCGGCGGCACCCCGACGCCGCCCTGGGCGCATCACCCCGGGGCTCGATCGCCCTGTTCCGGGCCGCCCAGGCCCTGGCGGCCATCCGGGGGCGCGTCTTCGTGGTGCCCGACGACGTGAAGGCCATGGCTCACCCGGTCCTGGACCACCGCATCGTGCTTCGGCCCGAGAGCCGCCTGCGGGGCCGCACGGCCGCCCGGGTGGTGGAGGGCGCCCTCACGACGGTGGAGCCGCCGGTGGAGGCCGTCCGGCCATGACCCGTCCGCCTGGCTGGCTCTGGGCCCTCGTGGCCCTGGCGTTCCTCATCCCCGGCCGGCCGCTCTGGGCGCTCGTCTACCTGGCGGGCGGGCTCTGGCTGGCCGTCAGCCTCGCCCTCAGCTGGGGGCTCCGGCGGCTGCAGGTGGAGCGGGTGCTGCAAGACGACCGGCTCTTCGCCGGCGAGACCCTGCCGGTGGTGCTGCGCTTCCGCAACCCGACCGGCGCACCCATCTCCTGGCTCCAGTACCTGGAGTCGCGGCCCGTCGAGCTGGCGGCCCAGCCGCTCAGCGGCATCTGCACCCTGGAGGCCGGGGAGACGGCGGAGGTGCGCTACGTCATCTACGCCCGCCGGCGGGGGCGTTACGCCATCGGCCCCCTGCGCTGGACCGCCGGGGACCCCTTCGGCCTCTTCCGCGTGCAGGGGGAGCTGGCCAACCTGACCCCGTTCGTGGTCTACCCGCGCGTCGTGCCGCTTCCGGAGCTGGGTCTGCCCGCGCAGCTGCCCATGGGCGACCTGGCGACCCGGGCGCGCCTTTTCGAGGACCCGGCCTGGATCGCCGGCGCCAGGCCCTACCAGCCGGGCGACCCCATGCGCCGCATCCACTGGGCTGCCACCGCCCGCACCGGCCAGCTGGCCTCGCGCCAGTACCGCCACGCGGTGCTGCTGCCCGCCTGCGTCTGCCTCAACCTCAACCGGGAAGACTACGACCACTTTGCCACCCAGGCGGAGCTGGCGGTGACGGCCGCGGCGTCGCTGGCCCATTACCTGGTGGAGCGGCGGCAGCAGGTGGCGCTGCTGGCGACGGGAGTGGACCCGGACGCCGCCGGAGCCGACGCTGCCGCAAGGGCGGCCGTCCCCGCGGAAGAAGCAGCCGGTCCCGCCGGCGCGGAGACCGCCTCCGCGCGTCCGGAGGCCCAGTCCGTCTTCCTGCCGCTGCGCCAGGGCGACATGGCCGTCGGGGCGATTCTGGAGGTGCTGGCCCGCATCGAGGGCGCAAGCGGCCAGGATTTCGCCCGTGCCGTGGCCGAACACGCCCGGCTCCTGCCCCGGGGCACGCTGCTCTGCCTCGTCACGCCCCGGGAGACGCCCGCGCTCGCGGCCCTCTGCGCACGGCTGCCCCGGGAGGGCCGGCCCGTGCTGCTCTTCGTGCTGGACGGAGCCTCCGGTGCCCGTGACGGCTACCACGTGTGGCGGCTCAGCGAGATCCGGCCGGGGGAGGTGGTGGTGGGATGAAGCCGCTTCCCTGGCCCGAGGTGCGCGGCGTGCCCCTGCACCCTCTGGCCGATGTGGGGCTTCCCCTGCTCCTCAACGCGCAGGTCGCCCTCGCCGTGGGGCTGACGGTTGCCGGCGTGTCGGCCGTGGCCGGAAGGCCCCTGCTGCCGGGCCTCGGCTGGTGGGCCTTCCTGCTGGCCGTCGAGGGCTTCCTCTTCGAGGGGTATTTCTACGTCCGGGAGGTGGATCGGCCGCTGCTCCTCCGGGGCGTGGAGGCCGCGCTGGTCCTGCTGCTGAGCAAGCTCATCGCCACCGTCCCGGCGACGGGCCTCGGGCTGGAGGCCCTTCGGGAGTTCGCCGCCATCGAGCCGTGGGTGGGCGTTCCCCTGCTGATGCTGGCGTGGTACGGGGGCCTGAAGGCCGCCGATCTGTGCGGGGCGCTCCACCCCGGCCTGATGCCCGACCCGGGCGGCGAGCGGGTGATGGCCGACCCCCACGGTGAGGCGTTCGACGCCCTGCGGGCCCGTGTGCTCGGTCTCACCGGCCTGCTCACCCTGCTGCTGGGGCTCCTGCCCGTGCTCGGCGCCGCTGCCGACCTGCGATGGCCCATCTCCTGGCGCGCCGTGCTGGCCGGCCTGATCGGGCTGGCGGCGCTGGCGGCCCTCAGCCTGGCCCTGGCGGCGCGGCTCCGGCAGGAGATCGACTGGCGGCTGGAGGGGCTTACCCCCCCGCCGGACGTGCTCGCCCGCTGGTTGCCCCAGGCGCTCTCCCTCCTCCTGCTGCCGCTGCTCATGGCCGCCCTCGTGCCGGCCGGTCCCCGGCTGCCGGTGGAGCGTCTGATCCCCCGGTTCGAGCTGGCGGAGGTCGAGTTCTACCCCGAGGCGCCGCCGGCGGAAGGAACGGAGTGGCAACCGCTTCCCGGTCTGGAGGAACTGCTCGATCAGTGGGGCGTGGAACCGGTGACCATTCCGCCCTGGGTGCCGGCCTTGCTCAAGGCGGTGCTGACCCTCGCCGCCCTGCTCCTGGCGGCGCAGGTTGCCCGCATCGCCTGGCGCCAGGCGGCGGAGCGGGCCGGCGGATTTCCGCTGCTGCCCCTGCTCCGGGCCCTGGCGCGCCTGTACCTGGCGCTGCTCCAGGCCTTGTGGAGCGGCCTCCGCGGGACCGCCGCCCTGGCCGGCCGGGGCGCGGCCGAGGTGGCCCGCGGCCTGCTGGCCGGCAGCGGAGAGCTGGGACGCCGGCTGCCCGTCTGGGGCCGGCCTCCCGGTGAGCCGCGAGCGGCCGTCCGCTGGTACTTCCGTCGCCTGATGGACGACGCGCGCCGGCGCGGCGTCCAGCCCGGCCGGGCCGCCACCGCGGGGGAGTTCGGCCGGGCGCTGGCCGAGGCCGTTCCGGACGAGGCGGAGGCGGTGGCCGGGATGGTGGAGGTCTACCAGCAGGTCCGCTACGGGCCGGGCCCCGCCTCCGGGGGCCAGGTTGAGCGCTCCCGCCAGCTCTGGCGCCGCATTCATCAGGCCCTGGGCAGGGGAAAGCCTTCTTAGCAGGCGCCACGCCTGCCAGGACAGACTAGGGAAAAGATACCGCCTGACGAGGGGGTGGCCCCGTGCGTCGACCGCGCTCCCGTGCACGCCTGCTCAGCCACTACGCAGACTTCCTCGAATGCCTCCGGGGCCGCCCTGACCTGGCCGGGGCCTACCACCGGCGCACCGTGGCGCTCGACCCCGAGGACCCGGAGATCCGCGGCCGGTACGCCGTCTACCTCGAGACGGCCTGCGGCGACTACGACGGGGCAGAGGCCGAGTACCTGGCGGGCCTCGCCAGCGCACCCAACCACCCGGACCTGCTGGGCAACTACGCCGACTTCCTCGAGCACGCCCGGGCCGACATGGACGCCGCCGAGCGCTACTACCGCCGGGCCCTGGAGGTGGACCCCGCCCACCCCAACAACCTCACCAACTACGCCACGTTCCTCACCGAGGTGCGGGGGCAGCACGACCGGGCGGAGTCGCTCTACCAGCGCGCTCTCACGGTGGCCCCGCTGCACCGGAACGCCCTGTTCAAGTACGCCCTCTTCCTCACCGACGTGAAGCGGGCCTATGCGGACGCTGTCAAGCTCTACCGGGTGGCCCACTCGCTCTACCCGGAGAACGCCGCCATCATGGCCAACCTGGCGGGGGCGCTCTTCCTGGCCGGCCGCACGGGCGAGGCCCGCACGGCGCTGCGCCACGCCCTGTCTCACCCGGCGCTGCGGCGGCCGAGTGCAGACGCCGCCGAGTGCTGGTTCTACCAGGTGGTCTACGGCTACCCCGACGAGCGGCTCCCGGCCCTCGCCCACCTGCGCCAGTTGCTCGACGCCGGCGTCCGCTCGCCCGGTTTCCGGTTGGAGCCCCACGTGGCGGCTGCCTGGGCGGAGGGCCACCCCTGGCGGGCCTGGCTCGGGCCGCTGGCGGCGGTGCTCACCGGCGAGGCGGAAGCCGACGAACTGGCCGGTTGGGCCGAGTGGGCGAAAGCGCGGCCGGGGGACGTGCACTGAACCACCAGCCGGCGGACCAGGTGACCGAGAAGAGCAAGAAGAAACCACCAGCCGCTTCCGGCGTGGTGGTTTCTTGCTTGTGTGGACGTCCGGCCCCTCGCTCAAGCCCGGACCTTCACGCCCGTCAGTTCCTCCAGCGGGCGGATGAGCGCGGCCTCGTCCTGTTGGCCGTACCCGGCGGCCCGGGCCTCCTCCAGGAGCTGCTGCGTAAGGGCCCCCAGCAGGAGCCGCACGTTCTCTTCCTTCGCCAGGGTGACCGCCAGGGCGACGTCCTTGTGCAGGTGGTCGATGGAGAAGGCGGCCTCGAAGTTGCCCGGGAAGATGAACTTGGGGATGTTCCGTTCGATCTGCGCCGAGTTGCCGGTGGCGCCGGAGATGATCTCGTAGAGTACCTTCGGGTCGACGCCAGCCTTGGTGCCCAGCACGAAGGCCTCGGCCAGGGCCGCGGCGTGAATGCCCACCAGCAGGTTGTTGCAGAGTTTCGCCACGCTGCCGGCGCCTACCGGCCCCAGGTGGTAGAGCTTCTTGCCCTCGACCTGTAGGTAGGGCAGCACCGCCTCGTAGGCGGCCTTCTCGCCGCCGCACATGATGGTGAGGGTGCCGGCCTCGGCGCCCCAGGGGCCGCCGGAGACCGGCGCGTCGATGAACTGCACGCCCTTTTCGGCGCACATCGCCGCGAGGCGGCGGGCGTCGCTCACGCCGATGGTGGAGTGGTCGACGAAGATGTCGCCCGGCCTAGCGCCCTCCAGCGCCTGCCGCAGGATCGACTCCACCACGTCGGGGGTGGAGAGGCAGGTGAAGAGAACCCGGGCGTTCCGGGCCACCTCCGCGGGGCTGGCGGCCCGCCTGCCGCCCTCGGCGACGAGTTCGTCCACCACCGCCTGGCTCCGGTTGAACAGCCAGACCGTGTGGCCGGCCCGGATCAGGTTGCGTGCCATGTGCCGGCCCATGCGGCCCAATCCGATGAATCCGAGGTCTGCCATCGAGTGAATCCTCCTCTGAAGGGTGACTCCGCTGCTTAGCTGTCCCACGTCCATGGTAGCACATTCCACCGCACCGGGATGGGCGGCCGCAGCCGGATATGGTAGAGTGCTGACAGAGAAAGGGGATGAACGGATGGTCGACCTGCGCCTGATCGCCGCTGCCCGGGAACTGCTGGCCGACGTGACGCCGCTTCCCTTCGACTGCGGCACGCTCTGCGGGCACCGCTGCTGCACCGATTTTGCGCCCAACGAGGGCGTCTACCTCATCCCCGGCGAGCTGCCGCTTTTCGACGGCACCGAAACGTTCACAAGCTGGCAGTTCCACCGCACCGACGAGTACGAGTTCGCCCCGTCGTGGCAGCGCCGGTTCGACGCGGTGCCCTTCCTCCAGTGCACCCGGCTGTGCGACCGGACGAAGCGCCCCTTCGAGTGCCGCACCTACCCGCTGCTCCCCTACCTGCGGCCCGACGGCACGCTGGAGATGCGCTACTCCTTCCTGGCGAAGGGGCTCTGCCCGCTCCCCGAGCGGTACCGGGTGGACGAGCTGAACCCGGCGTTCGTCGCCGCCGCCCGGCGGGCGTGGGAACTGCTGATGCAGGACGAGGCGATGCGGGAGCACGTGCAGTGGCTCACGGCGCAGTTCGACGCCCTGGAGCTGCCGCTGCTGGAAGGCGAGGACGACGGCGCCGCCGGCCCCGGCTCCGGACCTGACGCCGGCGGGGGCGGAGGACACGGCCCTGCTGCCGGCGCCCAACCCGACGGGCACGGGGGTGACGGGCGATGACCCGCGCCCTGCCCGACTACCTGGCCCCGGGGCTCCGGGTGGTCTTCGTCGGGTTCAACCCCGGCGAGACCTCGGCCCGGGAGGGGCACTACTACGCCTACCCCGGGAACCGCTTCTACTGGCTGCTCTGGCAGTCGGGCCTGACCGACCGGCTCTACGCGCCGCACGAGGACGGGGCGCTGCTGGACCTGGGCTACGGGCTCACCGACCTGGTGGGGCGCTCCACCCCCTCCAGCGGCGACCTCTCGACTGCGGAGCTGAGGGCCGGGCGGGCAGAGCTGCTGGCCAAGCTTTCCCGGTACAAGCCCCGGGTGGCCTGCTACAACGGCAAGGGCATCTACAAGGCCCTCACCGGCCGCTCGCAGGTGGCGTACGGGCTGCAGGCCGGCTCCGTGGTGCCGGGGGTGCTGGACTTCGTGGCGGCCTCGCCCAGCGGGCGGAGCCGGGAGCCCCTGGCGGAGAAGCTGCGGCTCTACCGGGAACTGCGGGCGCTGATCGAGGGCGACTGACCCCACGCCCGGGGGTGGCGGTGCAGATGGGCGTCGCCACCCCCCGGGCGTGTTCCGGACTCGGCGTGCCCGACCTGCGTGGATGCGCCGCGTCAGGTTCCCAGGTGCGCCAGGAACTTGTCTGTGGCCTTGAGGCCGATCCCGGTGAGCACGACAGCCACGCGGGAACCGGCATCCGTCAGCCCCTGTGCCTTCAGCTGGCGGACGGCGGCGGGGGTAGCGGCGGCGGTGGGCTCGACGAAGATTCCCTTCTCGGCGAGCGCGTGCGTGGCCGCCCAGATCTCCTCTTCCGAGACGGTGAGCGCGACGCCTTCGCTCCGGTAGAGGGCCTCGAGGATGCTCCGGCCCTTCACCGGCCGGGCGATGGCGATGCCCTCGGCCGCCGTGTCCTGCTTGGCCACCGCCGGGACATCGTCCAGCCGCTGCCTCCACGCATGGTAGACCGGGGCGCAGGCCGCTGCCTGCACCGCGGCGATGCGGGGCGCCCGCGGGATCAGCCCCGCCCGCACCAGGTCCGCGAAGCCCAGGTAGAGCCCCAGCACCAGGCTGCCGCCGCCGACGGGCGTGACCACCCAGTCGGGTGCCTGCCAGCCCTGCTGTTCGCAGATCTCGTAGGCGAGGGTCTTCAGGCCGGCGACGAAGTAGGGGCTCCAGTTGTGGCTGGCGTAGAAGGTCTGGCTCGCCGCGGCGAGCGCCGCCCGGGTCGTGTCCTCACGGGAACCGGGCACCTTCACGAGCTCCGCCCCGTACATGCGGATCTGTGCGGTCTTGCCGGCGGAGGTGGACTCGGGCACGAAGATGCGGGCCGTGATGCCGGCCCGGCGCGCGTACGCCGCGATGGACGCGCCGGCGTTGCCGGACGAGTCCTCCAGGATCTCCGGCACGCCCCACTCCTTCAGCTTGCTGATCATCACCGTGGACCCGCGGTCCTTGAACGATCCGGTGGGGTTGAGCTGGTCCAGCTTGAGCAGGACCGGCTGGCCGAAAAGCTCGTCGGCGATCAGCGGGGTGAAGCCCTCGCCCAGCGATACCACGTGCTCGATCCGTTCGATGCCCAGCGCCTCCTGGTAGCGCCAGAGGGTCGGAGGCCGGTGGAGGAGGGCGTCGCGGGTGAACATCCGGTCGGACTCCAGCAGCAGATAGGCGCCGCACTGGCAGCGCCAGCGGGGTTCGGTCTCGGGGTACTGTTGCTTGCAGCGGCTGCACGTGAGCATGCATGTCCACCTCCTGCCACCAGTGTAGGGATGTGTTCCCGGCGGGGGCAAGGGCGTGGTGAGATGCGGCGTTTATGCGGGAAAGCGCAACTTCTGGGATCCTTCCGCCGTTTTGGTCAGCGGAGAGGGCGCCGAAGGGTGGTTGTCCCGGCCCGGCTCTACGACCTGTTCGCCCTGCGGAGGGTACCGTGAGTCTCCGCCGGCGCCGGTGTGACCGGGGGCACAGCTGGCGGCTGCGCCCGGGACCGGTTCCTCGCCCATGATTGCCGAACCGCCGGCCGCTGGGCCGGAGCCACTGAGCAGCCTGCAGGGCGGGGCGGCCGCCTGCAGTGGTACGGCGGCGGCCCGCCCGAACGTTGTGGCTGCCCCCGCGGCGGCGGTCGGTTCCGGGGGCGAGGCCGCCGGCTCAACTGGCCAGTCTGCCCGGCGCGGGGTACAATGGGGGCCGGCAGTCTGCGTACCCGCGGCGGCAGCCGCCGGATCCCGGGCGTGAGCAGAGGAGGAGATCGCTTGAACCTGCACGAGCTGGACCTGCGGCACCTCATCCACAACGAGGTCCGCTTCCGGGATCTTGCCCGGAAGGGGACCACCATCATCACCCGCGGCGAGGGCTCGACCGTCTACGATGTCGAGGGCCGGGCCTACCTGGACGCGCAGGCGGGCATGGTGCTGGTGAACATCGGCTACGGCCGCAAGGAACTGGGCGCGGTGGCCGCCGCCCAGATGGAGCGGCTCATGTACTACCACACCTACTTTCAGTATTCGAACGAGCCGGCGGTGCGGCTGGCGGCGAAGCTGGCGTCCCTCGCACCGAGGGGGCTCAGCAAGGTCTTCTTCACCCTGGGCGGTGCCGAGTCGGTGGAGACCGCGGTGAAGATCGCCCGGCTCTACCAGCGGGCCAGGGGGCGGAAGGAGGGCCACAAGATCATCTGTCTGGACCTCGGCTACCACGGCAACAGCCTCGGAGCGCTCTCGGCCACGGCCTTCGCGGCGCACCGGGCTTACTACGACCCGCTGGTCCCCGGCTTCGTGCACATCCCGTCGCCCGACACCTTTGAGGGGCCCTACCGGGCGGACGACCCGGAGGCCGGCGCCCGCTACGCGGCCCTGCTGGAGGAGCGGATCCTGGCCGAGGGGCCGGAGACGGTGGCCGCCTTCCTGGCGGAGCCGATCCTGGGGGTGGGCGGGATCATCGTGCCGCCCGACGATTACCTGCAGCACGTGCGGCGCATCTGCGACCGGTACGGCGTGCTGCTCATCCTGGACGAGGTGATGACCGGCTTCGGCCGTACCGGCACCCTCTGGGCCTGCGAGCAGTTCGGCGTGGTGCCCGACCTGATGTGCACCGCGAAGGGACTCACCAGCGGCTACCTGCCGCTGGGGGCCGTGCTGGTGGGCGAGCAAGTGATCGAGGCCATCGCCGAGGCCGACTTCCCCTTCGAACACGGCTTCACCTACGCCGGCCACCCCGTCTCCTGCGCCGTGGCGCTGAAGAATATCGAGATCCTCGAGTCGGAGGGGCTCGCGGAGCGGGCGGCCCGCATGGGCGAGCGGCTGAAGCAGGCGCTCATCGCCCGGGACAACCCCTACATCGCCGAGGTGCGGGGCCGGGGGCTGATGGTGGCGGCGGAGCTTGTGCGGGACCGGGCGACCCGGGAGCGGTTCCCCGAGGGGGAGCAGCCCTTCCGCTTCGCCGTCGAGGCCGCCTGCCTCCGGGAGGGCGTGATCACCGGCATCGCCCCGTACCGCGACACGCTGATGATCACCCCGCCGCTGGTGATCACCGAGGAAGAGGTGGACCGGCTGGTGGATGTTTACGACCGGGTGATCCGGCAGGAAGGGGATCGCCGGAAGCCATAGGATGAGAACTCTTCAACCGGTTCGGCCTCGACACGATCTCGACCGGCACCGCCGTGGCCTTCGCCATGGAGTGTTATGAACACGGCTTGATCACGAAGCAGGACACAGGCGGTGTTGAACTGAAGTGGGGGAGCAGCGAGGCCGCTGTGTGGCTCACCGAGATGATCGGCGAGCGGCGCGGCCTGGGAGACCTGTTGGCCGACTGCGTGAAGCGGGCCGCCGAGCGCATCGGTGGGGGCGCCGAGCGGTTCGCTGTCCACGTGATGGGCTGTGAGCCCGGCATGCACGATCCGAAGCTCGCCCCCACCTACATGGTCTCCTTCCTGCTGGACGACGCCCCGGGCACGCACATGCAGGCCCTCTACGCGCCGGGGCTCTACGCCAAGGGGATCAACCCGGCGCCCCCGCGGGAGGAGATGGCCGGGCTGGGCGAGTTCCACCGGACGCTGATGTCGCTGGGTCACGTGGTCAACTGCGCCGGCGTCTGCGCTTTCGGCTACATGTCGTACGAGGTGGATTTTGTCACCGATTTTCTCACCGCCGTCACCGGCGAGCCCTGGGATCTGGAACGGTGGAGGCTGGCGGGCGAGCGAATCGCCAACATCCGTCACGCCTTCAACCTGCGCGAGGGGCACAACATGGCTGAATGGACGGCGCACCCCCGTGTGGTCGGAAGCCCGCCCCTGCAGGCGGGGCCCCACGCCGGCTTTACGGTGGACGTGGAGACGCAGCGGCGGGACTACTTCGCCGCGATGGGGTGGAACCCGCAGACCGCCTGCTCGTCGGCCGAGCGGTTGCGCATGCTGGGACTGCACGACCTCATCGACGCCGTGGCGGAGCCGGCCGAGTCGGCCTGACGGTGTTGTCCTGCGAACCGAGGCGCTTCCGTCGCACACCAGCGCAAAGAAACCGCCCCCTTGCCGCTGGGGGCGGTTGCGCGTCTGTCACTGCCGGTTCGGCAGCGGGCACCCGTGCTCTTCGCACTGTCCGGCAGGCACGATCGCGCGCCTTCGGGCGACGAAGTCGTAGACGGGTTGCCCCAGGCCGCTGAGTCCGGCCAGGACGAGCAGCGGCCACAGCGGCCAGAGGAGGGGGAGCCGCGCTGCGATGGCCGCCACCGCCCAGATTCCCTCCGCCCACCGCCCGGTGCGGACGAACTGCACGTGGAGGCGCGCCGCCAGCCGCTCCGGCGGAATCCCCGCCCGCTCGGCCACGCCCGGGTCCCGGATGGAGACGAACCGCAGCCTTCCCAGCCAGTCGAGCCGTTCCAGGCGCCGGCGGGCCGTGGTGCAGAGCGGGCACCACCCGTCGTAGAACACGATGATCGGCTGCACGGCACGCACCTCCCGCGTCCCTTTCTGCCATTATACACGGCCGCACGCATGGGGACTGCACGGGTACGGTGATGTGCCGGGCACCGGTCAGGAGACGCCCCGACGACTCCTGGCCGGGCCGCTGTGGTGGGGTACGGACGGCGGCGCGCCGGACCGCTCCGGCGGCCAGGAGTTCGAGGCGCACGGTAACGCAAGGGGCCCGCCTCCGGAGGAGGAGGCGGGCCCCACGGGTCTCCTCATGCCAGGTCGATGGGAATTTGCTGGCTCCGACGGATCTCCTCATGCCAGGTCGATGGGGATCTGCCTGCCCCGACGGCCCTCGGCCCGGGGCAGGTGAATCTCCAGCACACCGTGGGTGTACCGCGCGGTCACCTTGTCCGGGTCGATGCTGGGCGGAAGCGTGAAGGACCGCTCGAAGGTGGCCACGGCCTCGCGGCCGTCGCCACCGTCCAGCTGCACCCCGCGGTGCACAGCCTTGATGGTCAGAACATCGCCGTCCACGCTGACGCTCAGGTCCTCTGGGCTGACCCCGGGCACTGCCACCCGGATCACAGTCTCCTGTTCACCCTGCTGCACGTCCAGCTGCGGCGTGGGCATCGACGGTAGGGCAGGCCAGGGGCCGCCGAAGAAGTACTGCTCCCACTGGGACATCATCCGGTCGAGCATATCGAACGGATTCCACCGACGCATCGGGTAGAACATCATGGCCATACCCCTTTCTGCCGTGGATTCTGGAAGCCTCGGGACCGCTTCCTGCCTTAAATATGGCACCGCCTCCGGCTTCAACACAAAGGTCAAAGAAAGTCAAGATCAAACGGCAGCCGCGGTGGCGGTCTGATGAGGCGCACTACCGGCCGCAAACGAACTCTTTCGCGCTCAATCTCCTTCAATCGCTGCTGGTTGGAGACACTTCCCACGTTCGTCCGGCCGGTGCCTGTTACCACCGCAGGCAGGTCATGCAGGGTCTCGCCGGCGACCTCTGACAGGGCTCGAGCAGGCCGGTGGCGGCCGGGAGTGTCAAGAAAAAGGCGTCCCCTCTGTTGGCAGGGTGCTTTTTCTTGACAGTGGCCGGGTCCATCCGGCCCTTGCTCGTCGTCAACAGACCACGAGCCAGTCATCCGGGGTCTCGCCGGCGACCTCTGACAGGGCTCGAGCAGGCCGGTGGCGGCCGGGAGTGTCCAGAAAAAGGCGTCCCCCCTGTTGGCAGGATGCTTTTTGTTGACAGTCGCCGGGCTCATCCGGCCCTTGCTCGTCATCAACAGACCACGAGCCAGTCATCCGGGTCTCGCTGGCGACCTCTGACAGGGCTCGAGCAGGCCGGTGGCGGCCGGGAGTGTCAAGAAAAAGGCGTCCCCCTTCTTGGCAGGATGCTTTTTGTTGACAGTCGCCGGGCTCACCCGGCCCTTGCTCGTCATCAACAGACCACGAGCCAGTCATCCGGGTCTCGGCGGTGACCTCTGACAGGGCTCGAGCAGGCCGCTGTCTGTCGGGAGTGTCCAGAAAAAGGCGTCCCCCTTCTTGGCAGGATGCTTTTTGTTGACAGTCGCCGGGCTCACCCGGCCCTTGCTCGTCATCACCACTCTGCCCGAGGGCTTCCCGGATCCCTCTGGCCGGGTCCTGTCCACCCCGCATGGCCAGTCACCGGCCTCATAGACTGGCGGGGGAGGTGAGAACAGCGTGACCCGTTTCACCTGCTCGATGCGCAGGGTCACCCACGGCGACGTGATCGTGACGCGACCGGCGCTCACGAGGCAGGACGAGAGGGGCCGGGAGATGCTGCCCGGGCGGGCTCATCAGGGGTGGGAGGTCCACACGGTGCCGCGGGCCGCAGCAATCGGGCCGGCGGGAGAAACTGACCCGGGGCTTGTGGACGAGCCGGCACCCGTCTCCGGCGACCCCCTGTCAACGCTGTGGCGGGAAGACCAGCGGTCCCCAGTGGCGTCCGAGGCTGCCGGAGTTAAGCCTCGGCTGACACTACGGCGGGAGAGCGGGCGTGGCGGAACGGTACCCGAGGCCGTCGGGGCGGAGGAGCTTCGGCCGCTGCCGGAAGCTGCCGGGATGACGGAGACCTGGCCCGCGCCGGATTGGTACACACCTGTTCCTCCCGGGTACGCCCTGGAGTTCGGCACCTGGCGCATGGTCCCAGATCGGTGACCACGCTGTCGTTCAGGGACCGTGCTCCGGAGTGGAAGTTGACGCCACGGACGGATTAGTAACGATTTGAGCCACGCCGGGGTCGGGGCGTGGCTCAAATCGTTGCCGCTGCGGCGGGGTGCAGGGCGGTGTCCGTGACTGAAGACGGCCGTAGGTGGGGTCGGAGGGAGTCTTGCGCCGTCTCAGCCCAGGTGGAGAGGTCCTGGAGAAGCTCTTCCACGACCCTGAGCACCTTCATTGAAACACGAAGGGTAACGAGATGAGCCACGCCGGGGTCGGGGCGTGGCTCAAATCGTTACCGCTGCGGCGGGGTGCAGGGCAGTGTCCGTGACTGAAGACGGCCGTGGGTGGGGTCGGAGGGGGTCTTGCGCCGTCTTAGCCCGGGTGGCGAGATCATGGAGAAGCTCTTCCACGATCCTGAGCACCTTCGTTGAAACACGAAGGGTAACGAAATGAGCCACGCCGGGGTTGGAGCGTGGCTCAAATCGTTACTGTTGCGGTGGGGAGCAAAGGTCTGGCGGAGGGCCCTGTGGTCACCGGCCCGACCTACGTAGACAGATAGCGGACAGACCCGCCCGGGCAAGAACGGCACCTGTGAGACCGGCGGTTCGCAGGCCAGCAGGCTTGAGAACCAGGCAGGTTTTCGTAAATAAAAGGAGAATTCCGAAGTATATCACACCCATCTCCGCGCGACCCGGACCGGGAGGCGTTCACGCATGGAGAGGCCACTCTGCGTACTCGTGGTGGAGAGCGCAGACCCCCTGCGCGCCCTCTTGGTGGAGAGCGCCACTGCGCGCGGCTGCCGCACCGTGGCGGTGGGCAGCGGCGCCGAGGCGATGGAGGTGGCGGGCCAGGCCGACGTGGCCATCGTCGGTACCGGGGTGCCCGACACGGGGCGACTGGCACTGGTGGAGCGACTGCGGCTGCGCAATCCCGCCTGTCGGCTGGTCGTGCTGGTAGAGCCGGCGGCCGTGCAGGAGGTGGTGCAGGCGGTGCGTCTGGGGGCGGAGGAGGTGGTGCCTTCCCCGGCGGCGGACCCGGACGCGCTGGAGCGCGCCCTCGAGCGGGTGCTGGGCGGCTCCCACCGGCACCAGCGGTCCACCGTGGCGGCGCTGGCGGAGGAAGTGGGGCTGGTGCTGGGCATCAACCCGACCATGTGGCGTCTCGCCCAGTTCGCCCACCGGGTGGCCGCCACCGCCGCCAACGTGCTGATCCAGGGCGAGACCGGGACTGGCAAGGAGGTCTTCGCCCGCTTCATCCACCGGGCCAGTGACCGGGCCAAACAGCCGTTCATCGCCGTCAACTGCGGCGCACTGCCCGAGAGCCTGCTGGAGAGCGAGCTCTTCGGCCACCAGCGCGGCGCCTTCACCGGGGCCGACACGACCCGGCGAGGGATTTTCGAGATTGCCGACCGCGGCACGCTCTTCCTCGACGAGATCGGCGAGGCGAGCCCGCAGGTCCAGGTGAAGCTGCTCAGGCTGCTGGAGACCGGCCGGTTCCGACGGGTGGGCGGCGAACAGGAGCTGCGTGCCGACGTGCGCATCATCGCCGCCACCAACGTCCCCTTGGAGGAGGCTGTGCGCGCAGGCCGGTTCCGGGCCGACCTCTTCTACCGTCTCGACGTGATCTCCATCCACCTGCCGAGCCTGCGTGAGCGGCCCGAGGATATCCCCGTCCTGGCGGATCATTTCCTGCGCCGCCTGGTGGGGCCCGGGAGGGCGGAGCTCTCTCCGGAGGCGCTGGCTGCACTCTGCGCCTACCACTGGCCCGGCAACGTGCGCGAGCTGAGCAACGCCCTCACCCGGGCGGTGACCATCGCCGGCGGGGGTGTCATCGGCCCCGAGCACCTGCCCGCCCGCATCCGGGCCCCGGCGGGAACCGCCTCCGCCGGCGACCGGCCGGCACCCGCCGACGTGGTGAGCCGCATCGCCCGGGCCGAGGAACTTCCCGCGCCCGAGGTGCTCCTGGACGCGTGGGCCCAGGGCTACCTGCGCACTGTAAGCATCCAGGACGGGTTGGACCTGAAGGAGTGGATGAACCGCTGGGAGGAGGCGCTGGACCACGTGGCCCGCAAGCTGATCCGGCGCGTGCTGGACTCGGTGGGCGGCGACCGGGAGGAGGCCGCACGGCGACTGGGCATCACCGTGCGGCACCTGCGCTACATCCTGAACGAGAAGCGGGCGCAGGCGCGCTGAGCAGGCGGGATTGCGGAGGACGCGCTTGATCGAAACGCACGGGCGGGCGTGCCGAACACGCAGGGAAGCCGCAACAGCACGGGGCTGCCTGATGAGGCAGCACTTGGGGTGCGCACGGGCCACAGGCATGCCGCGCTCAAGGAGGACGGGCCCGGAAGGGGAGTCCAAGCGCGGTCGAAACAGCCAGGAGACGGAAACGCCGGGGGTGCGCGGCAACGGCGTGCCGTGCACCCCCCGGCGTGGTCAAGCTCAGGCCATCAGCGTCGGCACGATCTCCACCCAGAGCAGCACGCCCACGGTGATGCTGGCGAGGCCGGCCACGGCCCGCACGCCGGCATGCACCCACCTGTACCGGGAGGCCGCGACCACGGCCGGTGCAGCCACCAGCAGTGTGGTGGCGAACATCCCGAGGCAGGTGCCGAGGCCGAAGAGCAGCAGGTAGATCACCCCCGAAATCAGATTGGGGGCGGCTGCGAGGGAGAGCACGGCAGCGGCGCCGCTGCCGGCCAGGCCGTGGACCATGCCGATGGCAAAGGTGACCAGCCCGCGGCGGTTCCGCCCAGGTAGGGGATGATCGTGGGGGCGGGAACCGTGCAGGTGGGCGTGCACGTGGCCGTCGTGCTCGTGCACTTCAAACCGGAGGTCCGTCCGGACGAGGCGCCAGAGCGCCTGCACGCCCAGCACCACCAGCAGGACGCCTACGCCCAGGTCCACGACGCTCTCCATGGTCTCGGGCAGTTCGAGCCGGAACAGGAGCACGGGCAGGCCCACCAGGGCGATGGGGAGCATGTGGCCGAGGCCCCAGATCAGGCCCAGGCGGGCGGCTGGCCAACTCTGGCGCTCCTCGGCCACCAGCGTGGAGACCGCGGCCAGGTGGTCGGGGTCCAGAGCGTGCCGCACACCGAGCACCAGAGCGGTGGTCAGGAGCGTCACCAGCGACACCATAGGAATACCTCCTCAAGCGGGGATGCATGGACGTAGCGCCAGTGCGGGATGGGTCTGGGATCCGCGTCCGCGCCATCGCTCCAGGAGGGCCTGAGATGCAGCGGCGCGCGGCGGAGACGCCCGGTTCAAGTTCGGAAGGGATCCAGCGGCCGGGACGGTCAGAGCCGCCGATGCCGGCCACGGACGGCTCAGTCTGCGGAGCCGGACCCGGCCGGCAACGGGTGGGCCAGTTCGTGGAGGTGGATCCCGCCGGCCACGGACCGCTCAGTTCGCGAAGCCGGACCCGGCCGGCAACGGACCAGCCGGTCCGAGAAGGCCGCCCGGTCAGCGCCCGGATGAACCGGCCGGGCGGCAGGCACTCATCACTCCGACAGCACGGCTTCATACGCAGGCTCAAACTGCGGGTCGAGCGCGGCTGCCCTCCGCAGGGCGGCGAGGGCGGCCTCGCCGGCCCGCCGGGCCTGCTCGGGCTTGTCCGCCTCAGCCAGCCAGCGGGCGTACTCCCGGGCGCAGACCCCCAGGTTGTAGTGGGCCAGCGCGTCCAGAGGCGAGATCACCGTCGCCGCCCGCAGGCAGATCAGCGCCTCCCGGAACTGGCCCTGTGCGGCCAGTTCCACGCCCCGCTGGGTCAGGTAGGCGGTTACGTCGGGCTGCCAGGCCCCGAGAAAGGCGGCGTAGAAGGGAACGTGACTGCCGGAGGGGGCGTGGGCCAGCACGTAGACCATCGCCTCCGCCACCGCCGCCCAGTCCACCCCCTCGTCGCTTACCGCATCCTCGGCCTCGTGGGCGAAGAGGGGGATCTGCACGTGGGGCGGCAGGCGGAAGGCGCCCACGCCCAGCTCCACGCCCGGCACCGGACGGGCGAAGGTGATCCGCTCCCGCCAGTGGGCGTCCAGGAGCGGGAGCCACGGGTCGGCCATGGCGCACCTCCTCTAGTCCAGGTTCAGCGGCACGAAGACCGGGCCGGCCGGCGGCCACCGGTGGTAAATCAGCTCCGCCAGGGCCGCCCCCCTGCGGGTGAGGGGGGCGAGCCCGGCTGCCAGGTCCGGTGCCGCCTTCGTGTGCGCGGCCCACGCGAACAGCGCCTTGAGGGCGAGGATCCGCTCCTCCAGGGCGGCGGTGCCGGCGCCGTCCCGGGCGCAGGCGTAGAGGTAGAACTCCAGCACCTCGGCGGAGAGCTGCTCCGGCGCCAGTTCCGAGGCGTCCAGGAAGGCGCCGAACTCTTCCAGCAAGGGCCGCGCCGCCTCGGGCCGGATGATCTCGGCGCAGCCCTCCAGTGAGGTCAGGAACGCAGCACGCAGCGCTGCAAACCGGTCCGCCAGGGGGGTAGCCATGGCGCTCCCCCTACGGGCTGAGCCGGAACCGGCTGATGGTGCGGTCCCGGTCCACCACGTGCACGGTGCAGACGAGGCACGGATCGAACGAACGGAGTGCGTGGAAGACCTCCACGGGGTTCTCCAGGTCGTCCGCCGGGCAGTCCATGCAGGCGGACGCAATGGCGCCGTACTGATCCGCGCCGTCCTGGGGCCCCACATTCCAGGTGGTCGGAGCGATGATCTGGTAGTTGACCACCTTGTTGTCCTTGTAGACCACCCAGTGGCACAGCGCCCCGCGGTGGGCTTCGTGCCAGCCCCAGTACTCCCCGTCGGCCACCTTGCGCGGCGTGGGCACGTAGAACGGGCCGCGCGGATCCACCTGCCGCAGCCAGTCGGCGATGACGGGGGTGGAGATGATCAGTTCGTGAATCCGGGCGAACTGCCGGAGGAACACCGAGGGGCCCAGCTTCCGCTCCATGTCGCGGATCAGCTTGTCGCCGCGGGTGAGCATCCGTGCCAGCGCTCCGACCTCCGCCGGCTTGCCGTCGAACCGCGGCGCCTTGGCCCAGGAGTGCTTGACCCCCGGTTCCACGTTCTGCACCGGCACGGTGGTTCCCTTCCAGGGGTGGGCGGCCCCGGTGCCTTCGAAGTAGGAGTGGGTGATGTCCTCGGTCACCCGCCCCTGGAACGCCTTCAGGTTGCTCCCCGGCGGCTCGTAGGTGCCGTCGTACTTCCAGGCGCCGTGGTAGAGGCCGCCCGGGTTCCAGTAGGTGCCCGACGGGTACTCGTAGCAGGGCCAGGAGAGGAAGCGGTCGAGGCCGCGGCCGATCTTGTCGAGCCCGTGGTGGAGGGCGAACTTCACGAAGAGCCCGAGGTCGCCGTCCTCATGCTCCCCCTCGCCCATCCACTTCTGGAAGGCCTCCCACGAGTCGATCTCCAGGTACCGCTCCACCGAACCCCGGAGCACGATGTTTTCGGTGAAGTGCTCGGTGACGTCCCGCCAGATGCCGAGGCTCTTCGTGATGTCCTGCAGGCCCGGGCTGGTGGTGACGCCGCCCGGCACGATGGCGGCGGGGTGCGGCTGCTGACCGGCGAAGATGGCCGTGACCTCCACCGCTTTCTTCGACCACGCCACCGACGCCCGGTAGGACGAGCCGTGCAGCGGCGCCAGGCGGGCGAGGATCTCAGGGTAGTACGGCGAGTCGGCGTAGCGCGGGTTGCACAGGTCGGGGGCGAACAGCAGCCAGTGGTGGCGCATGCCGCTCATGTAGCTCTCCGTCGCGGCGATGATGTTGCGCACCAGGAGGGCCTGCGGCGGCAGGTCGGTCCCCTGGAGGCCATTGCCGCTGGCGGAGTCCACCGCCTTCACCGCACACATGATGTGGCTGATGCCGCAGATGCCGCAGGCGCGCGGGGTCACCGTGATCGGGAGCCAGGGATCCTTGTCCTTGAGGATGATCTCCCAGCCCCTGAACATCACCGCCTCGGTGTGCAGGTCGCGGATGACGCCGTCCTCAACGACCATGCGGAACTCAAGGTCGCCCTCCACCCGGTTGAGGGGGCCCAGCACGACGGTCCTGGCAGTCACCTTGTCGCCTCCTCCTTTCCGGTCTCGCTAGCTCCGGCGGGTGCCCAGGGCCGGGCTCGTCGCCTTCGCCCGCTCCGTCAGGTGGCTGGGCGCCGCAAGTCCGCCGAAGAACTTCTGCAACAGATAAGGCAGTACCTTGTATCCCTCGGTCATGGGGGTGAGGAAGGGCTGCGAGTAGAAGGGCTTCTGCTCGCTGTAGACCGCATCCGGCCAGCCGATGGTGGTGCAGCCGAGGCAGGGGCTGCCGACGCGGGTCTTGCTGGACTGTCGGTTCCAGAGCCGCAGGTTGCAGTCGGACTGCGTCCGGGGTCCGTGGCAGCCCTTGCGGAGGAAGAGACAGCCCTTCTGGGTGAACTCCCGGGTGGCGATGCGGTGGTCGTAGTACTCGTTGTTGGGACAGCCGGTGTGCGTGGTGACGCCGTAGAACATCAGGGGCCGGTTGTACTGGTCCAGCTGGATCTGGTCAGCCCGCCCCTCGGCCAGGGCCATCAAGGTGTGGAGCATCCAGTCGGGGTGGGCCGGGCAGCCGGGCAGGTTGATGACCGGCAGGCCCGCCCGCGAGCGGTAGTGCTGCCCCAGGAGCCCGCCGGGCTTCGTGTTCTGGTAGGTGAGCCCCATGGCCCCGGTGGGGTTAGGGCGCATGGCCGGGATGCCGCCGTGGGTGGCGCAGTCGCCCACCGCCACGGTGTAGCCCGCCACGGCCGCCAGCTTCTGGATGACTTCCTTCATCGGTCGGCCGGCGAAGGTGTTGAACCGCCCTGTGCCGTCGGGGCCGTCGGGCACCGCCCCCTCCACGATGAGCACGTCCAGCGGGACGCGGCCGGAGCTGAGGTCGTCCACCAGCCGGACCAGTTCCGGCCCCCACACCGGAGACAGCGACGGGTGGAACAACAGGTTGATCCCGTACTCGTCGATGAACTGGCACAGGTCCGGCTCCTCGGCGTTCAGGAGCGACATGGTGTTGCCGCTGCAGGCCTGTGCCTGGATCCAGAAGACGTTGATGCTCACACTCCCCGAACCTCCCCCTGTGGCATCGCTGCCCGGGTCTATTGCATGCTCCGTGCCAACCCTCCCTCGGGTGTGAGACCGATCCCGGCTCCCCAGCGCAGGCCCGAGCTGACCGTCCGTCATCCCTCCTACAAAGGCGCCACTTGCGGCCGCAACCGCGCCGAAAACTCGGCCGCCTCCGTCATGCGGAGGCGGCCTTCAGTTCCGCCAGGATGTGGCGCACCAGTGCAGGCACCGCCGCCCGCACCGCCGGGGTGAGTTCCATGCCGAAGGTGGTGATGTCGGCCGCCTCCACGCAGTAGACCGTGATCTCGGCCCGGCCCCCCTCGACCTCCCGGTAGATGCGGATCACCTCGTCCAGCCCCATGGCGTGGGAGAGCTTCACGTGCACCGGCGCCGTGCCGAGTTCGCTCCCGGGGATGCGGAAGAGCGTGCCGGGCGGGTGGCCGCTGCGCACCGCGTCGATGAAGATCACCCGCTCCGCTCCGTCCATGGCGAGCAGCAGGTCGAGGCCGCCCGTGCCGCCGTCCACCAGCTCCACGCCGGGCGGCAGGGCCTCCCGGCGCAGGGCGTCCAGCACATGGTAGCCCAGCCCCTCGTCCGACCAGAGCGGGTTGCCGAGTCCGATCACCCGCACGACGCCCATGCTCCCGCCTCCTTGCCTCTGCGGGCCAGCCGCATGTCTCCGGCCGGCGCCGGCCTGTCTCCCCGCTCCATGCAAGGGGTGTGCCAGGCGCTGCCGGCCGGGCCGGGGCCTGCCGCGGCGCCAGCGAGGGGTGCCCCGGCGGCCCGGGCTGGTCCTGGCCGGCGGGCATCCCCTGTGGCCAAAGTTTTGGCAGCCTCGGGGGGACTCTCAGCCACAAAATCGGCCCGGGCCGATCGGGTGGCTGCCCCGGCACCGCCGCGGCCCATGGGCGCTTTGGCACACCTCTTGCAAGCAGGGCATCGCCGGAGGGATGTCCATGGGGAGGACCCTGGTCTGGCTTCAGGGGCAGTCGTGCGGCGGCAACACGATCTCGCTGCTCAACGCCCGCAGCCCGGACTTCGTCGGCTTCCTGGAGTCTGAGGGCATCGAGGTGGTCTACCACCCGACCCTCTCCACCGTCTGGGGGGAGGAACTGGAGGCGCTGCTCTCCGGACTGGCGGCCGGCCGGCCCCCGCTGGATCTTTTCCTCTTTGAGGGGGCCGTGCCGCTGGGTCCCAGGGGCACCGGCCGCTACAGCACCCTGGGCCGCCGGCCCGTGCTGGAGGTGGTGCGGGAACTGGCGCACGCGGCCCGCTACGTGGTGGCGGTGGGCAACTGCGCGGTGCACGGAGGCATCCCGGCCATCGCTCCGAACCCGACGGACGCCCGGGGCCTGCAGTGGACGGGGGAGGTGCCCGGCGGGGTGCTGCCACCCGACTTCCGCAGCCGGGGCGGGCTGCCGGTGGTGAACCTCACGGGCTGCCCGGCGCCGCCCCACCTGATCCTGTGGGCCCTGGCGCTTCTGAACCGCGACCTTCTCACCCCGGCCGACCTGGACCGGCACGGGCGTATCACCTGCTTCTACGGGCCCGAGGGCGGCTGCGCCCAGGAACCGGAGAGCGAGCACAAGCACTGCCTGCACTGCGCCCGCATGGGCTGGCAGCCCTCGGGAAAGCCCCACTGGGAGGAGGTGAGGCCGCCATGGCGCCCCGTACGGTTCGTCTGGGTCCCCTGAACCGTGTGGAGGGCGACCTGGAGTTCCATCTGGTCGTCGATCGGGGGCGGGTCCGCCGGCTGGATGCCAGCGCCGTGATGTTTCGCGGGTGGGAGATCATCCTGCGGGGCAAGGACCCCTGGCTGCCCATCTCGGTAACGCCCCGGGCCTGCGGGATCTGCGGCATCGCCCACGTGATGTGCGCCGTCCGCACGGTGGAGGCGGCCACCGGCGTGGCGGTGCCGGAGCAGGCCCTGTTGCTGCGGAACATCATCGCCGCCACCGAGGGGATGATGAGCGGCATCCGGCACCACTGGCTGCTCTTCGGGCCCGACCTCATCAACGAACGCTACCGGGGCTGGGCGGAGTACCCCGAGCTGGTCCGCCGCATGCAGCCGCTGACAGGCAGCTCGTACCGGGCGGCGGTGCGCTGGTCCCGCCGGTGCGTGGAGATCACCGCCCGCTTCGCCGGCCGCCAGCCCCATCCCACGGCCGTGATCCCCGGCGGCATCCTGCTGCCGCCCTCGCTGGAGGAGATCACCTGGTCGCTGGCCACCCTGCGGGACGTGCGAGAGCAGTTCATCGAAGGGGTGGTGCTGCGGGGCAGCCTCGACGAGTACCTGGCCCTCGAGCGGGCGGACGACCTGTTCGCCTGGCTGGAGGAGGGGGAGCACCGGCAGGGGGACCTCGCCCTCTTCGTGCGCCAGGCGCAGGCCTTCGGGCTGGCGCAGCTGGGCAGGGGCGCGGGCGTGTTCATGAGCTACCCGGCCTTCGAGTACCCCGCGGGGCGGTTCCTCTACCCCGGCGGCCTCTACCGGAGCGTCTGGCTGTACGGGCGGGAGGGCGGCCACGTCCCGGTGGGCGACCCCTACGAGTTCCAGCTCAGGGTCGCAGAGGATGTGAGTTGCTCCCGCTACCGCGGCAACTGGATGCGCCATCCCTGGGAGGAGGAGACGGTCCCCCTGGAGGAGCCCGAGCGCTCCAAGTACTCGTGGGCCAAGGCCCCCCGGTTCGACGGCCGGCCGGTGGAGGTGGGGCCCCTGGCCCGCCTGCTCTGCCAGGGCGACCCGCTCATCCGCGACCTGGAGGCCGCCCTGGGCCCGTCGCTCTTCCTCCGGCAGTTCGCCCGCATCCACGAGGTGATCCGGAAGACGGCCCACGTGGAGCGCTGGCTCCGGGACCTGGACCCCCACGCACCCTTCAGCGCGGACGTGCCCCGTGCCGTGCCCGACGGCCGCTTCTGGGGCTGGCACGAGGCGCACCGCGGCGCCCTCTGCCACTGGGTGGTGTACCGGGACGGCAAGGTGGCCAACTACCAGATCGTCTCGCCCACCACCTGGAACGCCGGCCCCCGGGACGGGCGGGGGCAGCCCGGTCCACTGGAGGCGGCGGTGCTGGACTGCCCCGCCGACGACCTGAAGAACCCTGTGGAAATTCTGCATACCCTGCGTTCCTTCGACCCCTGCCTGGTCTGCACCGTCCACGTGCTGGACGGCGACCGGGCGCTATCCCGGTTCCGGGTGGGACCGCCCGGAGCACTGGAGGCGTGAACGTGATGCTGGCACATGCAGCGGACTTCCTGGCCCGGGAAGACGGCGCCCCCCACGAGGCGGCCCTGGCGCACTTCGCCGCCTGGCTGGCGGCACGGGGGCTGGACGAGGCCCACGTGGGCCAGCCGCAGCTGGACGAATACCTCTATCACCTTGCCCTGGAGGGGGCGAACTCCGCCCGGCTTGACCAGGCGGTGGCCGCCCTGAAGGGCTACTTCGCCTTCCGGGCCTCCCGGGAGGGCGCACCGGACCCGGCGGATGGGCTCTGCTACTTCGGCGAGACCGGCGAGGCGCGGGAGCGGTACATCAAGGCCGAGTGGGCGCTTTCCGACGCCTTCTACGGCATTGCGCCCGACCTGGGGCGGCGGGGGCGCGGCGGCGATGCATGAACTCTCCATTGCGACGGCCCTCGCCCGGGCGGCGATCGACACCGCCCAGGCGCACGGGGCGACCCGGGTGCTGGCCCTGCGCCTCAAGGTGGGCGCCTTCACCGACCTGGATCCCGAGGCCCTGCGCTTCGGCTGGGAGGTGATCGCCGGGGAGGAACGGCTGCTGGCGGGGGCGGAGCTGCACATCGAGCGGGTGCCGGCGCAGGTGTGCTGCGCAGCCTGCGGATATGAGGGTCCTGCCCGGCCGCCGGGGGTCTGCTGCGCCGCCTGCGGCTCGGACTGTACCCGGCTGCTGGCGGGGGAGGAGTTGGATCTGGCGGAGGTGGAGCTGGATGTCCCTGAAGGTGGAGGTGGAGCAGAAGGTCCTGTCGGCCAATGACCGGCTGGCCGCGGCTCTCCGGGAGCGGTGGCAGGAGCGGGGGGTCTTCTGCCTCAACCTCATCAGCTCGCCGGGGTCGGGAAAGACGACCCTGCTGGAGCGCACCCTGGAGCGGCTGGCGGGACGGGTGCGGGCGGCGGTGCTGGTGGGGGACCTGCAGACCGAGAACGACGCCCGGCGCCTGTCGCAGTACGGCTTTCCGGTGAGGCAGATCGTCACTGGCGGCACCTGCCACCTGGAGGCCCGGATGATCGAGCAGCACCTGCCGGCGGTGGACCGGCCCGACCTGGAGCTGCTGATCATCGAGAACGTGGGCAACCTGGTCTGTCCCTCCAGCTACGACCTGGGCGAGGATGCCAAGGTGGTGCTGCTCAGCACCGTGGAGGGCGACGACAAGCCGCTCAAGTACCCCGGCATCTTCCGCCGCGCCCGGGCGGCGGTCTTCACCAAGGTGGACCTGCTGGGGCTCACCGACTTCGACATCGAGCGGGCCGAGGAACATGCCCGCACGATCAACCCGGAGATTCTCACCTTCCGGCTCTCCAACCGCACCGGCGAGGGGCTGGACCGCTGGGTGGCGTGGCTGGAGGGCGAGATCGCCCGTAAGCGGGCCGCACGCTGAAGGGGGGAGTGTGCCATGTGCCTGGCCGTGCCGGCGCAGGTGGTGGAGCTGCACGACGACCGGATGGCGACGGTGAGCCTGGCGGGGGTGACCCGCCGGGTCTCATTGGACCTGGTGGACGACGTCCGCGCGGGCGACTGGGTGGCGGTGCACGTGGGGTTCGCCCTGCACCGCATCGACGAGGAGGAGGCTCGGGCGACCCTGGCCCTGTTCGAGTCGATCGCCGAGGCGCTGGCGGAGCTGGGCGTCGGGCAGGGGGAGGATGGAGCCGCGGCGGAAGCGGCGGCTGTGGCGGCGGCAGGCAACGGGGTGGGGCCAGGACCAGGCGCGATGGCTGAAGTGGCAGAGCAGGCGAAGGCAGACCCCGAGACCCAACCGGCGCAGGAGGGAAACCGCGATGCAGTACCTCGATGAGTTCCGCCGGAGCGACTACGCCGGGGCCCTGGCGGCGGCGATCAGGGAGGAGGCGGATCAGCTCGGTCGTCCGGTCCGGCTGATGGAGCTCTGCGGCGGTCACACCCACGCCATCTACAAGTACGCCGTGGACGAGTTCCTCCCCGAGAACATCAAGCTGATCCACGGGCCGGGATGTCCCGTCTGCGTGACGCCCAGGGGCCGCGTGGCCCACGCCATCGCCCTGGCGAAGCAGCCCGGGGTGATCTTCACCAGCTTTGGCGACATGCTGCGGGTGCCCGGTGACAGGGGGTCGCTCTTGCAGGCGCGGGCGCAGGGGGCCGACGTGCGCATGGTCTACTCGCCGCTGGATGCCCTGGCTCTGGCCCGCAAGAACCCCGACCGGAAGGTGGTCTTCTTCGCCATCGGCTTCGAGACCACGGCCCCGACCCACGCGATGGCGGTGCTGCGCGCCCGCCGGGAGGGCATCCGCAACTTCTTCCTCCTCACCAGCCTGGTTCTCATGCCGCCGGCCGTCGAGGCCATCCTCAACAGCCCCGACCTGGCCCTCGACGGCTTCATCGGCCCCGGCCACGCCTGCACCATCTCGGGCACGATTCCCTACGAGTTCGTGGCCCGGCGGTACGGGCGGCCGGTGGTGGTCTCCGGCTTCGAGCCGCTGGACCTGCTCCAGAGCGTGCTGATGGTGCTCCGGCAGCTGAACCGGGGCGAACCCAAAGTGGAAATCCAGTACCGGCGGCTGGTGCGCCCGGAGGGGAACCCCAAGGCGTGGGCGGCCGTGGAGCAGGTCTTCGAACCCCGCACGGTGGAGTGGCGGGGGCTGGGGGTGCTGCCGCAGAGCGGCCTCCGGCTGCGGCCCGAGTACCAGGAGATGGACGCCGAGGTGGCCTTCCCCGAGGTGGCGCCCCGGCAGCTGGACGACCCCCGGACGTGCGAGTGCGGCTCCATCCTGCGGGGGGCCAAGGCGCCCTGGGAGTGCCGCATCTTCGGCACGGCCTGCACGCCGGAGAATCCCATCGGCGCCTGCATGGTCTCGCCCGAGGGGGCGTGCGCTGCCTTCTACAAGTACGGCCACCGGCTGAAGGAAAGGGCGGGGGTGTAGATGACGGGCAGGCTGCAGCCGCTGCGGGAGCGCCACGTGCTCCTGGGCCATGGCAGCGGCGGCAAGATGAGCGCGGAACTGGTGCAGTCGGTCTTCCTGCCGGCGTTTGAAAACCCGATCCTGGCCGCGCTGAACGACCAGGCGGCGGTCTCGGTGGGCGGCGCCCGGCTCGCCCTCACCACCGACTCGTTCGTGGTTTCGCCCCGCTTCTTCCCCGGCGGCGACATCGGCCGCCTGGCGGTCAACGGAACCGTGAACGACCTGGCAGTGGGCGGGGCGCAGCCGCTCTTCCTCTCGGCGGCCTTCATCGTGGAGGAGGGCCTGCCGGTGGAGGAACTGCGCCGGGTGGCCGAGTCGATGGCGGCGGCCGCACACGAGGCCGGGGTGCAGATCGTCACCGGCGACACGAAGGTGGTGGAGCGGGGGGCGGCCGACGGCCTCTTCATCACCACCGCCGGGGTGGGGCTGATCCCGCCGGGGCGGGATCTCGGGCCCCACCGCATCCGCCCCGGCGACGTGATCTTGGTGAACGGCCCCATCGGCGACCACGGCGTGGCGATCCTCACCCTGCGCCACGAGTTCGACTTCGGCCTCTCCCTCGCCAGCGACACGGCGGCCTTGAATGGGCTGACGGAGGCGATCCTGTCGGCCGGAGGCGGCGGCGTGCGCGCCATGCGCGACCCCACCCGCGGCGGGGTGGCGGCCAGCCTGAACGAGTGGGCGCAGGCGGCCGGGGTCCAGATCCTGCTGGACGAGGCGCAGGTGCCGGTGCGGGACGAGGTCCGGGCGGTCTGCGAGCTGCTGGGCATCGAGCCCTACAACGTGGCCAACGAGGGGAAGCTGCTGGTCGCGGTGGCGGCCGAGGTGGCCAGCGCCGTGCTGGCCGCTATGCGGGCGCACCCGCTGGGCCGCGAGGCGGCGGTGGTGGCCGAGGTGCAGGAGGGGGAGGCCGGGATGGTCTTCGTCCGCACCCAGGTGGGCGGTACCCGTCCCCTGGAGTACCCGTCCGGCGAGCAACTGCCCCGCATCTGCTGAGGGAAGTGGCGAAGCCTTGCCTGAACGTGGCCGTGAGGAGTGCTCAGACCATGCCTCAACGACGCCGTACGGAGTGCTGAGGGAATGCGAGAGCGCTGGCGCATTACGCTGCGGGGAACGGTGCAGGGCGTCGGTTTCCGCCCCTTCGTCTACCAGCTGGCCACCCGGCTGGGGGTGGACGGCTGGGTGCGCAATGAGACCGGCGGCGTGACGGTGGAGGCCGAGGGCGAAGGAGAGAGGCTGTCGCGCCTTTTGGCCGGGCTGGTGGCAGAGGCCCCTCCCCTCGCCCGGGTGGCGGACGTGGCGGTGGAGCGGCTGGAGCCGGTGGGCCTCACCGGCTTCGCCATTCTCTCCAGCCAGGGCGGGACGGAGGTCCGGGCCCTGGTGCCGCCCGACGCCGCGCTCTGCTCCGCCTGCCGGGCCGAGCTGTTCGACCCCATCGATCGGCGGCATGGCTACCCCTTCATCAACTGCACCCACTGCGGCCCCCGCTTCACCATCACGGCGGCCCTGCCCTACGACCGGCCGCAGACCAGCATGGCCGCCTTCCCCCTGTGCTCCGACTGCGCCCGGGAGTACCACGACCCCCGGGACCGGCGCTTCCACGCCCAGCCCGTGGCCTGTCCGGCCTGCGGACCGAAGGCCTGGTACCTGCGCTCCGGTGAGGAGCCCCGTACCGACTGGCGGGAGGCCGCCGCGCTCGATCTGGCAAGGGGGCTGGTGGTGGCGGTGCGTGGGCTGGGCGGCTTCCACCTGGCCTGCGACGCTCTGAATCCTGCCGCGGTGGCGCGCCTCCGGCAGCGCAAGCGCCGCCCCCACAAGCCGCTGGCGGTGATGGCCCGGGACCTGGAGGCGGTGCGCCGGTACTGTGTGGTCACGCCGGAGGAGGAGGCCCTGCTCACGAGCCCTGCGGCGCCGATCGTGCTGCTCCGGGTGAGGGAGGGCACAGGGCCGCTTCTGCCCGACACGCTGGCCCCCGGCTCCCGCACCCTCGGCGTCATGCTGCCCTACACCCCGCTGCACGTGGAGCTCTTCCGGGCGGCGGAGACCGACCTGCTGGTGATGACCTCCGGCAACCGTTCCGGCCTGCCGCTCGCCCGCGACAACGCCCAGGCCCTGGCGGACCTGGGCGACGTGGCCGATGGCTTCCTCCTGCACGACCGGGAAATTGTGAACCGGTGCGACGACTCGGTGGTGCGGGTGATGGCAGGCGGCCCGGTCTTCTTCCGCCGCTCCCGGGGGTACGTGCCCCTGCCTGTTCCGGTGCCGGTGCCGGGCGGGAACCTGCGGCATCCCGTGGTGTTGGGCGCGGGCGGCGAGATGAAGAACACCTTCTGCCTGCTGGCCGGAGGGCAGGCGTTCCTCAGCCAGCACATCGGCGAGCTGGACACCCGGGAGGGACAGGCCTTCTACCGGGAGGCCCTGGAGCGGCTCTGCCGCTTCCTCAACCTCACGCCCGACGTGATCGCCTACGACCCCCACCCCGGCTACCAGATCTCCCGCATCGCCCGCGGCCTGCCCGGGCGGCACGTGGCCGTGCAGCACCACCACGCCCACCTGGCGGCGGTGCTGGCCGAACACGGGGTGGTGGAGGAGGCGGTGGGCATCGTCCTGGACGGCACCGGCTACGGCTCGGACGAGGGGGAGGGCGGACGGCTCTGGGGCGGCGAGGTGCTGCGCGGAGACCTGCGCTCCTGCCGGCGGCTCGCCCACCTGGGCTACATCCCGCTGCCCGGCGGCGAGGCGGCCATCCGGGAGCCCTGGCGCACCGGGGCGGCGCTGCTTCACCTGGCCTTCGGGGAGGCGGAGGCGCTGGCACTGGCGGAGCGGCTTTTCCCGGGGCGGCCGGTGCGGACGGTGCTCGCCCTGATCCAGCGGGGGCTCAACACGCCGCTGGCCTGCGGCGCCGGCCGCTGGCTGGACGGCGCAGCGGCCCTGCTGGGGATGTGCGCGGTCTCCACCTACGAGGGCCACGCCGCCATCGCCCTCTCGGACGCGGCGGAGGGGGTGGCGGCCGGACCGTACCCGTGGCGCGTGGCGGATGGGGTGATCGACCTGCTGCCGGCCGTGCGGGCCCTGGTGGCCGACCGGCTGGCCGGCGTGCCGCCGGCTGTGGCCGGGGCCCGGTTCCAGGCTGCCCTGGCGGACGCGGTGGCCGAGGCGGCGCTCGTGGCAGGAGGTCGCGCCGTTGGCCGGGGCTGTGCCGGCGGGGCCCCGGTCACGAGGGTGGCCCTGGGCGGCGGGGCGTTCCAGAACCCGTCGCTGCTGGAGCGGGTGCGGGCACGGCTCGAGGCCGCCGGATGCGAGGTGCTCATCCCGCGCCAGGCGCCGCCGGGCGACGGGGGCCTGAGCCTGGGGCAGGCGGTGGTGGCGTTATGGAACACGCGGTGCGGGGCGACAAACCGCGCGGAGTGCTGATGGTGAAGAAACAGAAAGGGGATGTCCCCGTTCGCGCGGCAGTCCTGCCCTCGACGACAAGGGGCTGCTCCCAGGCGTGGAGCAGCCCGGCTTTGTGCGCCCGGCATGGGCGCTGACTTGGCGGTGAGAGTCCGCTGCGGGCGAGGCAGCACGAGCCCGCTAGCCAAAGGCAAGGGTGTCCGTCGCGAGGCGGAA
>Ga0134102_1000541_pt1 | contig 44250 bp, 49 predicted proteins | sample 13_3_2metaG_FD_94447 | JGI IMG/M metagenome (GOLD analysis project Ga0134102, IMG submission 94447) | Switchgrass degrading microbial communities from high solid loading bioreactors in New Hampshire, USA - 13_49_3.3_201_A3 metaG | ecosystem: Engineered > Bioreactor > Semi-continuous > Anaerobic...
ATCACATTGGATATCAGCAAAAAACTTTTTACGGTAACTTTTACGGTAACTAAAATTTTTGGCAGGATAAAAAGTATTATTATTCAATAAGTTATAATAATAATTCGAATCCCTCCCTCTCCGCCAATTTTTACTTTCTGGATTTTGGCAGAAATTTTGGACAAGGTATGCTGCGCTCTCTGCGAGGGCTCTCCAGCCGATTTTAGGTGCAAAATTAAATTTTTTGTCTTTGTTCCGCAAAGCGGAATGCTAGAAGCGGGCCTTTCTTATTAGAAATCAAAAAATTTGTTATCATAAACTTGTTGAGAGAAGTATAACATATTTTTATACTCTCAAAAATAGGATACTATGGTAACTACTGGGGAAAATATAAAAAAATTAAGAACGAAGCAAGGATTAAGCCAAGATGACTTGGCGTGGAAAGCCGGGCTTAAATACTCTACGCTCGCAAAGATTGAGGGTGATTTTGTAAAGAAGCCTGGCGTTCAGCTAATAGCTAAGATCGCGAAAGCCCTCGGTGTTGCCATTGAAGATTTACTGAAATAAAGAACTTTGATCACTATGAGCGAACTTAGAAAAAAAGCATTCCAACTAATTATCTTTCTTGGGATTATTAGTTTGCTCGGCGACATTATTTATGAGGGTGCTCGCGGAGTAAGCGGACAGTATTTGCAGATACTTGGAGTAAATGCGGCAACGGTTGGCTTTATCGTGGGTTTAGGTGAATTATTGGGCTACCTTTTTCGTCTCGCTTCCGGATTTTTCGCCGATAAAACAAAATCATATTGGCTGTTTACCATAGTTGGATATGGCCTTTTAATATCCGTACCACTGATTTCTTTAACCGGCATATGGCAGATAGTCGCAATCTTGATAATTTTGGAAAGAATTGGCAAGGGTGTTCGCACTCCGGCACGTGACACTATTGCATCCCATGCGTCAAAACAAATCGGCAGTGGTTATACTTTTGGTATAGCTGAATTTATTGATCAGATCGGCGCGGTTATCGGGCCGTTGATTTTTTCCTTTGTGCTTGCTGGCGTTGTTTCCGGCCAAAACGTAATTGCCGCGTATCAGCAAGGATTTAGTTATACCTGGTTGCCTTATATTCTGCTTTTGGGGATGCTTTGGTTTACCTACACACGATTTAAGAATTCGGAAAAATTAGAAACGATTGTTCAGCAAAAAGGCGATGATGAAAAAAAATTGCCGAAAGTATTTTGGCTCTATGCTCTATTTGTTTTCATCACTGCTGTTGGCTTTGTCAGTTTTGCTTTGGTCGGTTTCCATTTAAAAAAATATGGTATTTTGCATGACGCGTATATTCCCCTTCTGTATGCTGCAGCAATAGGAGCAGTTGATGCTATTGCGGGTTTGGCCATGGGAAAATTATACGACAAGCTCAATAACCGTTCGGGGAACCATAACAGTGGGCTGGTATTGTTGCTTGCCATACCGATAACCTCTGCCCTCGTTCCGATTTTTATTTTTTCCAAAACATTGGGTTTTATTATTGTTGGAACAGTGCTTTTTGGTTTTGGTATGGGGTTGCAGGAAGTCATTATGAAAGCGGCGGTTGCCGATATGACCCCTCTTGCCAAAAGATCAACGGCATATGGAATTTTTAATTTTTCTCTTGGTTTGGCTTTTTTCATTGGCGGAACTCTCGCCGGGTTTTTGTATGATTATTCCATACCAATCTTGATTATTTTTCTAACCGCCGTAGAGTTGATGGCTATTCCAGTATTTTATATGATGAAAAAGGAAATCAAATGAAGAATTTGCCGCCAAAGAACAAAATCTGTAAGATTTTTTTCGCGGGCTAACGCCTGCGAAAAACTTGAAATCGTAAATTGGCGGTACCTTTTGGATAAAATCCGAACCTTTTTTGACGAAAATCCGAAGCTGACTTTTTGCCCGTCCGCATTGCTCGCTTCGTGAGCGATCCGATGATTTTTAGAATAGAAAAAAGATGAATGCTCTTATCCCGCCCTCGAGTACGCGGGCATTTAAAATTAAACTCCATAAAATTCTCTTTACATTATCAAAATAATTTTGTATCATAACTAATCTTGCTACAATTTAGTAGACACAGAGATAAGACTATATATAAAAATATATAGAGAGGTGCATAAAAATGATTAAAAGACTAGTTTTTTTAGTCTTTTTGATGATTTTTTCACTTCATAACTTCACCATAGCCTCCGAACCACCTGCTGACCCCATCCTTCGCATAGAAACAGGCATGCATACAGCAATAATAAATAGAATCTCTATAGATGCTGAAAACCGCTATCTTGTAACAGGCTCAAATGACAAAACTATTCGTGTTTGGGAGCTATCAAGGGGAAGGCTCTCAAAGACTATAAGACCACCCATAGGAGAAGGAAATGAAGGAAAGATATATGCAGTTGCCATCTCACCTGATGCAAAGACCATTGCTGCAGGTGGCTGGACAGGATATGAATGGCATGGTTTTAATTCAATCTATGTTTTTAATTTAGAAAATGACTTACTTATTACAAAAATTACAGGTCTATCTGCTATTTATCATTTAGCTTACTCAAAGGATGGTAGATTTCTTGCTGCAGGACTTGCCAATGGCATAATAATCTTCCATATTGTTGATACTGTAGCTAACGATAAAGTAGTTAAAATAGTGGATAAAGTAGTTACACAAGATCTGGCTTATGGGGGTAGTGTTTATGGTATTGACTTTGACATAAATGGCAGGCTTGTAGCCACATCTTATGATGGCTACATTCGGCTTTATGACCGGAATTTTAAGTCAATCAGAAAGGTAAAAACAAAAGGTGGCAAAGAGCCTTATGGTGTTAGTTTTTCACCTGATGGCTCTAAAATTGCTGTAGGATTTGGTGATTCAACAAAAGTAGATGTCTACTCAGGCAAAGACCTATCTTATCTTTACTCACCCGATACAGTGGGAGTTGATAATGGTAGTTTAATAAGTGTTACCTGGTCATATGATGGTAAATATCTTTATGCAGGAGGAGAGTACGAAAACAACATTTTAGAAAAATTTATCATCCGCCGTTGGTCAGGTGAAGGAAAGGGAAGCTACATAGACCTACCTGCAGCAGATAGCACTATTATGCATATACTTCCCCTTAAAAACAATGGAATTGTATTTGGGGCAGGAGAACCCTCTTTTGGTATATTTGATGCATCTGACAGAAAGTTAATTTACAAAACACCAGCTATTGCAGACTTTAGAGGTAACTTAGAAGAATTTCTTATATCCTATGATGGCTCAATAGTTAAGTTTGGATATGAAGTGTGGGGTAAATCCCCTGCCATATTCTCTGTTATTGAGAGGGAGCTTAAGATAGATGTTGATACTGTCTCTAAGGAATCTCAAATACTTAGCCCTTCTGTTAACTCTACAGAAGATTTAAGGATTACTGAGTGGCAAGATTCATATAATCCCAAAGTAAATGGCATTGCTCTTAAACTTAAGCCTTATGAGTTCTCAAGAAGTGTTGCTATTTCACCTGATGGCACAAAATTACTTTTAGGAACAGACTGGAATCTTTACCTTTTTGACAAAAAGGGAAATCAAATATGGGAGGTCCCTGCACCTCAAGTTGCGTGGAGTGTAAATATCTCTGGTAATGGAAAAGTGGCAGTTGCAGCCTTTGGCGACGGGACAATCAGATGGTATAGGATGAATGATGGAAAGGAAATTCTTGCTCTTTTTCCTCATAATGACAGAAAAAGATGGATTATCTGGACACCCTCTGGTTATTATGATGCCTCACCAGGAGCAGAAGACCTAATTGTTTGGCATATAAACAATGGAAACAATGCTTCAGCAGATGTATTCCCTGTATCAAAATTTAGAAACAAGTACTATAGACCTGATGTTATAGCGAAAATATTCCAGACCCTTGATGAAGGAGAAGCTATAAGAATTGCCAATGAAGAATCAGGAAGAAAGACCATAGCTGTATCAATCAAAGAGATGCTGCCACCAGTTGTAACCATAATAAGTCCCCATGATGGAGAAGAGGTTTCAAAAAGTGAGATTACTGTAAGATTCAGCATAAGAAATCCTTCAGGTGAACCAGTAACAACTATAAAAGCCCTTATAGATGGAAGACCTGACTCAACAGAAAGAGGGATAAAAATAACAGGGAAAGATGAAAGCACCCAAGAGATAAAAATAACTATTCCAGAGAGTGATTCAGAGATATCGATCATAGCAGAGAATAGATTTTCAGCCAGTGAGCCTGCAACAATAAGGGTAAAATGGAAGGGAGAAAGAAAAGAAGAGTTTGCAATAAAGCCAAAGTTATACATCCTTGCCATAGGAGTAAGCAAATATCAGGACAAAACTTTAACCCTTCAGTATGCCTCAAAGGACGCCAAAGATTTTGTAGAAGCGATGAAAAAACAAAAGGTCAAACTTTACAGGGATGTGGTGGTAAAACTCCTTACAGATGAGAAGGCTACAAAAGATAATATCCTTGATGGACTTGAGTGGCTACAGAAGGAGACAACGAGCAAGGATGTAGCAATGGTATTTTTAGCAGGACATGGGGTAAACGACCAGGGAGGGAACTACTACTTTTTATCAGTAAATACAGACACAGAAAAACTAAAAAGGACAGGGGTAGCCTTTTCAGACATTAAAAACACAGTGGTATCATTGGCTGGAAAGGTGATTATGTTTGTAGATACCTGCCATTCTGGCAATGTAATGGGAGCAAAAAGGGGAATAGCCGATATTAATGCGGTAGCCAACGAACTTGCAAGTGCGGAAAACGGTGTGGTAGTCTTTGCTTCTTCTACTGGAAGACAGTATTCTCTTGAAGACCATGCTTGGGGAAATGGAGTGTTTACGAAAGCGGTTGTAGAAGGATTAAATGGCGGGGCAGATTATGAAAAAACAGGTAAGATTACTATAAACATGCTTGACTTATATATTTCAGAAAGAGTAAAAGAGCTAACACATGGAAAACAAACACCTACAACAACAAAGCCCCAGACAGTACCAGATTTTCCAATAGCAGTGGTTAGGTAAGATAGAAATGTCAATAAAGATGGCTGGACTTAAATGGGGGGATAAATGCTTAGAGAAGTTTTCATATTAGCAATTATTCTATTGTTTCCCCTTACTATTTTTGCTCAACCTAAAAAGCGAGACAGAAAGACTATGGAAGCTTGCAGATAAGGCGTATAAAGAAAAAAAGATATAATGAAGCAATTTACTATTATGCGCAGTCTCTTTTTAAACTGGTAGTTATATGCTGAATTTTTTTAAGGGGGGGGAATGGTATTGATATCCTTTATTTTAAGTGACCATTTTTATGGCTTATGATTTTTGCAACTGCATCTGTTTTGTTTTTAAGTAACAGTTTGATCTTGCTACAATTTAGTAGACACGGGAATGCTGGGCAGGATTGCCGACTGTATGGCGACAATTAAAAACCGGTATTAGGATTTTCTTCAAAGAAAGTTCGAATCCCTCCCTCTCCGTTATTCAATGAATTTTCTGATTATCTTTTCTTCATACTCAGGGAAATCTTCAGGATAAAAAGGTCGTTTTCTTCCGATATTAAATTTAAGCAGTTTAAAGTTGAGCTCTCTTATTTTTTTTATTCGTTCCTGATTGTCATCTATTGTTTTAAGAAGCTCTTTTAAATCTATTATTTCTTTTCGAATTTCCATCTCCGGCGGAATATATCCTGCATTTTTAAGAACCTTATATGCAATTTTCAAGTCCTCCGGAACCCAGGTAAAGTCTTCCAGCTTAAGAGGCCTGCCTTTATTTGGTAAATCATCAAAGAGACCCTGTTCGATGGCTTCACGAATTTTTTGTTCAGCAATTTTTTCAAATATGTCCATTAATCTATAATTTGTAGAAAATATCTCTGCATTGTCAAATAGATCTCAATTATTTAAATATAAAGAAATTAATGTTAGTGATAGTTGTGGCAAACACATTTATCTAAAAAATCTATCGATAAATCTTTATTAATAGGTAAAAACTATTTTACATATTGGCTGTATTTAAGTAAAATATTCAAAAAATTTCGTGGAGGAGTTATATGGAGGGATTTAAAAATTTCTTTGCTACTCGATGGGGCATTATTTTTGTTGGTCTTGTTATTGGAGTTCTCGCTCCTTTGCTTCAAAAATTTGGAAATCCTCCCAATATGGGTATCTGTGTTGCCTGTATGGAAAGAGACATAGCAGGTGCTCTTGGGCTTCATAGAGCATCAGTTGTTCAGTATTTAAGGCCTGAAATAATAGCTTTTGTTCTTGGTGCATTTTTTTCAGCTCTTGCTTTTAAAGAATACAGACCACGTGGAGGTTCAGCGCCATTTATAAGGTTTATTCTTGGAATGTTTGCAATGATCGGTGCTCTGGTATTTCTTGGATGCCCATGGAGAACTATTTTAAGGCTTGCAGGTGGAGACGGCAATGCAATATCTGGTTTGCTCGGGCTTATATCTGGAATATGGCTGGGAACAAGATTTTTAAAGGCTGGATACTCACTTGGAAAAACCCAACCTGCTCCGTCAAAGATGGCAGGAGTGGCGTTCCCTCTGTTAATGTTTGGTCTATTAGTTCTTTTATTCATTGACCCTCAGCCAGCAGATCAGGCACGTGGAATGATTTTGTTTTATAGCCTGAAAGGTCCGGGTTCGCAACATGCTTCTTTAGCAGTGTCCTTATCAGCAGCTCTGCTTATAGGCATTCTTGCTCAGAGAAGCAGATTTTGTACAATGGGAGCATTCAGAGATCTGATCCTTTTTAAACAGGGTCATTTATTTTCAGGTGTAGCAGCATTCTTTATTGCAGCATTGGCTACAAATCTTTTGCTTGGACAGTTTAATCCAGGATTTGCAGGGCAACCAATTGCCCACACAATGCAGTTATGGAATTTTTTAGGAATGACCCTCGCAGGGCTTGCATTTTCACTTTCAGGGGGTTGTCCTGGCAGGCAGTTATTTCTATCAGGCGAGGGAGATGCTGATGCAGCAGTATTTGCTTCTGGCATGATTGTTGGTGCGGCCATTTCACATAATTTCGGGCTTGCAAGCTCTCCAGCAGGAATCGGTCCAAATGGTGCTATAGCAACAATAATAGGGTTAGTTGTCTGTATAATAATAGGTTTAACTATGAGAAGGAGGTAACAAAATGAGCGAAACTATTGACGCAAGAGGTCTTTCCTGCCCTGAACCTGTTCTTTTGACTCTTGAGGCTATTAAAAAATCTGGCAGTGCTGAGATAGAAATTCTCGTTGATACAGATACATCAAAAGAAAATGTAATGAGAGCCGCTCAATCAATGGGATGGCAGATTTTAGAGGTAAATGAAGAGAGCTCAGGTTATAAGATTAAAATCGGGAAAGAATAGTGAAATTTTTCAAAAATCTATTTAAAAATGAAAAAAAAGAAGCATCTGCTGATCGTGGAATTCTTATATTTGAGAATACATCAGAGGTTATAAAAGCTGAAAATATTCTCAAAAAACACGGATTTAATGTGAAAGTGGTTGGACCTCCTGCTCATATAAGAAAAGGTTGCGATCTTGCGATAGAATTTCTTATCGTTGAAGCAATGGGAGTTCTGAATGCTCTTGAATCTCGAGATATTGAACCACTTGAGTTCTTGCCATCTCTGGGAGGTAATTTAAAACCAGTTGATCTTTTTCATGTTAAGGATTATGGAAATTTTTTGATGGTAAGAGCTGCAAATATGAAAATAACAATTCAGAAATCAACCCTGACAATAGTGAATATATCAGGTGGAGGATGTCCTGATGTTCCTTATCTTGCAGCAGAACTTGTTGGGAAAAGACTTGATAACGCACCTGAACCAAGACAGCTCGGACATACTCTCTGTGGCTATGCTCTTCAGTTGGCATATGATAAAATAAAACAACTATGCTTGCAGTCATAGGAACAGTGCCAGATGAAAGCTTCTATATTTTATCCGGACAAGCAGGGATAGAAAATGATGTTTTGGTTATTGATCAGAAAAGGATTTCAATTCAAAGAGGTACCCCTGCTTTAATTGCATCAGCATGCAAGATTCTTGAAGTTTTAAACAAAGAAAATCCGTATGTTTATCTTGTTGGCGATACCGGGAAAGGGTATGGAAGCAGGAAACTTTATGAATATTTTATCGAAGATATAAAAAAGAGAAGTTTTGACACATTGACATTTCACTACATCATTCCTGATGCTGACTGGTGTAACAAGATTCTTTTAGCTCTTGAGAATTTAAAACATAAGCCATTCTTAATTGCTGATGCAGGTTTTATGTATGCAGCAAAGATGAGTGGCAATGCGCAATCCTTTGATTTATTAACTCCAGATGCTGGAGAACTTGCTTTTCTGGCTGATGAAGAAGCTCCTCATCCATTCTACACTCGAGGGTTTCTGCTTCAGGATGAAAATAATGTTGAAAGGCTAATTCAAAGGGCATACATATATAAAAATGCAGCGAACTATCTGATAGTTAAAGGCAAGAAAGACTACATTGTAAAGGATGGAGAAATTATAGATGTGGTATCAGAACCAATTCTTGAAGAGCTTGAAGCAATTGGAGGAACAGGTGACAGTCTGACCGGAATAGTTTCAGCATTGATTGACTCCGGGATTGTACCAGATGAAGCATGTGTTCTAGGATCAAAAGTTAACAGGATTGCTGGAAAGCTATCCTGTCCAGATCCTTCAACTCAGATATATGAAATAATACAAAAAATTCCAGATGCTTTTATATCATTAATCAAATTAGAGGAGATGTAAACAGGCCGGGGTTTTTATCTGGTAATTTTCACTTGACCACTCAATATGTATATGATACACTTATGCATGAGATACAAAAATCTGATAATAATTTTTATACTGCTTTTTTCTACATTTGTATATGCTGAGAAGCTTCATTTTATACCAAGAACGGTTATTGTCTTACCTGAAACAAGTCTTGTAAAGATAAAATGGATATTAGTTCCAGGTGACAAAGACAGACCACCTGATGTATCAAGTGAAAACATTCAATTTGTTGTTGATTATAAGAACAATCCTCTAATAGCATATAGCGGGAAACTTCTTTTTAATCCGCTTAGTGGTTATATTGTGAAATTGAATCAACCATTTAAAGAAATGATATGCCTTGATAATGGTGTTTTAATTTTCTCAGATGGAAGGGCTGTTTACTATATTGATATTGATATTGAAAAATTAGAAAAAACAGACATCCCTCAAGCGTCTTTAAAACAAATTGCTACACTGCCTTTTAATGATGGAAGAATTTTTAAAGGTAGTGGTAATTCACTTTATGCAGTTGCCAGGAACTCAAAAACAGGCAAATACGAGATTTTTCTTTTTAATCCACTCAGAAAAAATTTTAATAGAATCCTTGTTTCTAATAAACCAGTAAATGCACTAACAGGAACTGGATCTCATCTGTTTTTAGCTACAGGCAGACAAATTGAAGAGTTTTTAAATGGTAAACGCAGATTGTTTTATGAACATCCAAGAGAGGATATTTTAGAGTTGTTTTATTCAAATGAAGCTGGAGTTTTTTATAAGACATCACACGGTATAGGGTTTGTAAAAGATGGTAATTCTCTTGAATTTTTACAGAGTGATAATCCAGAAGTTTTTTTAAAGGGTGCGAGCATGTTTGTATTTTTCAGTAATGCTATGGCAGTTCTTGAGCTTGTCAATTTTGATGATTTAAAAAATTACAGTTTTAAAGTATTAAAAATAGTCGATATAAATAAAACTTTTTAGGAGGGATTGAATGTTTAAAAAAATAGTTATATTAACCTCCTTTCTTCTTTTTATTCTTCAGCCAGCAATATCTTTCAGTGGAAGCGTTCCAATGCCAACAGGAAGAAGCTGTGATGGAAGTCAGATGCCCGATGGCACTTTTATTCCAGCTGGACAGGTAAAAGAGGTTACATACGGAGGTGTAAAATATCGTTGTGTTGGTTGTGGAAGTTGCACTCCAATAAGCGGTGGTTCTTCTACTTACACTCCATCAAACAGGCTTTCACCTTCCCAGCAGGCGACAATTGGAATAATGGGTGCTTTTTTGAGTGGATTTTTTGGTCCCCTCTTTGGTGGAATGTTTGATGACTCGGATTATGATGCTCAGAAACAGAGAGAATATGAAGAACAACAGAGAAAACTTGCAGAGGAAAAAAAGAAACAGGAAGAACAGAAAAAACAACTCCTATCTAAATATAACCAGCTTATAGCACAGGCAAAAGCTCAGACGCAAACAACTCAGAACAATCCTACTCAATCCCCTTTCACATTTCAGACTCTTGGTGGACAACTTACACCTTTTCAATGGCAATCTCCTGCAAATGTTCAATCATCTTCTTTACCTGATCTTAATTCCTCTGATGAATCTATGAAAGCAATCTCTGATTTGAACAATATTCTTGGAAATGTTATTCAGGAAAAGATTACAGAAGGCATTGAGGAAAAGATTGAAGAGCAGGGAGAAAAGATTGTAGAAAAACTTAACGAAAAATACAATAAAAATTTTGGTTCAAAGATTTATGAAAATGGACTTCCAATCATGAAAATCGCAATTACAGCAAAAAAAGAAGGATTACCGCAGGCTGGCGCTGAAACAATAGATTACGCTGTCTCTCTTATTCCGATGCCTACCATTCAGAGTGAGGTTTCTGATGTTGGAAGAAAAATATATACAAAAGTGGCATTCTGGGCAGTGGATAAGTTTTTAACTGAAACAGAGAATGCGGGTTCTATGCTTGGTTTTGATTTTAATAAAGATGAGTTCTGGCAGAATTTTGAAAATGATATGAATACAGGACAAAAAATAGTTTATAACTGGTTAAAAGGTGATTAAAATGAAATTTTTAAAAATCCTTGTAGTTTTTGTTATTCTTCTGTATATTTCAGGATGTGAACCTGTCAGGGTTACCACAAAAGTTAATCCAATGGAAATCGAGCCTCCAGAGGAATCTGTAACAGTTAAAAAAATTTCATATGATGCAGTCGTTATTGTTGATGAAGATAAAACATACACTGCAACTCAATACACTTCTGATACCATTCATGATGTTGTATTTCCTTCGGGAAATCTTCTCAAACAGGCTTTGCCGATTTATTTTGACAGGATGTTTAATAAAGTTAAATACGAAAAAAGTCTTTCTACGCTTTCACAATCCAATACTCTTGTAATTCAGGCTTATGTGACTAATATGAATTTTAAAGAAGACTGTTGCCTGCCTCTTACTCTGGATGTTGGAGTAACTGCTGGTTTTGATATTTGGGACAGCGACCTTATACCTATTTCCATGCCTTTACATTCCTCGGGTTCTGGTAAAATTTCTAAATCAGGATTGTTTTCATCCCTTGATAATAAAGAATACGCTCAAACTGCTTATCAGGCAATCTTAAATGCAGTAAAAAACGGCTCTGAACTTATCTATGATTCTGTTCAAAATCCACAGAAAGTTTTACTTAATGCAAAGGATGAAATAAATAAAGAGCCTTCTAATATATCTGCATATAAAGTTGTTGCCAATCTTTCTCTTAAAACCGGTGACATTGCGCAGGCTCTTGCTGCTTCTCAGATGGTTGTTCAGTTAAATCCAAAAGATATTGATGGTTACATGCTTCTTTATAAGTGTTATATGGCACAGAGAAAATATAAAGATGCAATTGCTCAACTTGAACAGGCATTTTCATTAAATCCAAAGAATGCTCTTGTAATGATGAAACAGTCTGATTTCTATATTGAAAGGAAGAAATATGACAGAGTAATTCAGATTATTAAAAAATATATTTCAGAAAGACCGGATGATAAAAATGCTTTTTCAAAACTGGCTTTTCTGTATTTCAGATTTGGAAATTATAAAGATGCTATATCAACATCTGAAGAATTGCTCAACACGCTTTCTTTTTCAGGAATTGGAATAAGTATCAAAAAAGATAATGAAGCACTACCAAAGGTTATGTCCATACAGTCAAACAGTCCGGCTTCAGAATCCGGGATAAGAGTTAATGACGAAATTGTAGAAATTGATGGAATATCAACGAAGAATTTAACTATTAACGATATAGTGAACAAACTAAGAGGACAGGATAGAACACCAGTTACTCTGAAGATAAAAAGAGAGGAAGAACTAATAAATAAAACTCTTATAAGGGACACATTCTACACCGATCCTTATCAGGCAGCAACAGCGATGAGTCTGATGGCTCTTTGTTATCTGGAACTTGGAGATAATATCAATGCTCAGAAATTCATAGATAGCGCGGTTAAAACTTATCCAAAAGCAGTACTTACACAAATAGCAATTGCCAGCCTTATGATTAAGGATGGACGATATGACGAAGCAATTAAAACTCTTTCCGATGTAAAGCAGAATGATTATGCTGTTTTTCTCTTAGCAGTAGCAACCGCAAAAAAGGGAAACTATGAGGACAGCATAAAGATATACAGAAATGTCTCTGACTCTGATAATATCTTTATTGGTGAAAGGGCAAAAAATTCATATTTTGAAACACTGACACCATATATGAAAGTGCTGGAAGAAAAAGCTATTGAATATGAAAGAAAAGGTCAGTTAAGTTCAGCATTGAAAGAATACAAAAAAATGCTTGAGTTTGCAAATCAGCAAAAAGCTCAATGGATAAGAAGCAGAGTTGCAAGAATAATTACAAACAATCCATCTGTGGTTGATATGACAGGAGCTGCAAGACAGTACTATCTGAATGCAGAGGTTCTGTTTACAAACAACAAATTTGAAGAGGCCATTACTGAACTTGATAGAGCAAAAGAGATTATACCTTTTAATCCTCAAATTTATTTCAATAAAGCTCTGATTTATGGAAAACTTGCTGATTATGCACAGGCTATTGAAAATATGGAGATATTTCTTCAACTTAATCCCACTGCCCCGAATACTCAGACAATAAGAGACCAGATATACAAATGGAGATTTCTCCTTGAAAAAGAGCTCTAATTTATTAATCATTTTCTTATTCCTGATTGCAGGTTGTGTAGCACAGTCAAAGGTTCAAACTGAAGGTGATTTTCAGATAAAAAAGTACAGGACAGTTAATGTTAATGTGCTCTCTCAAATGCCAGTGTGCGAGAGAGAATGTCAGGAAGAGATTGAAAAACTTAAAAACTCACTAGTTGAGAACCTTAAACAGGCAGATCTATTTGAGAATGTTGGATCAGAAATAACGGATTCTGAGCTTATAATAAATGTAAGGATTACTGAACTACTCAGAGTTACATCGAAAGATCGATTCTGGTTAGGTGCAGCTGCTGGAAGAGCAAAGGTTACAGGTACAGTAGAATTGTTTGATACATATCAAAATAAAATCATCGGAACATTTCTTGTCGAAGGACAGTCTTCAGGAGGAACTGTATTTGCAGGAGGAACACAGCAGGCTATAGAAAAATTTGTTGAACAGCTGGTTCATTTCATGCATGAAAAAATAATTATTTAAAACGATTGCCTTAAAAAATTACTGCGACAGCTTTTTGAGCAAGAAAAAATCAAGTCCCAGGATGATTAAAACAGGTCCCATAATTAAAAAGAATGGATTTATATTAAGGAGCAAAACAACATAACTTAACATATATTTTAAAAAATACAGAGATGTTCCGCCCATAACTGCAAGTACTATCTCATGTCCTAATTCGCCTCGTGAAGGGACTCTATCTATAAAGAAAGGTAAACACAGTAAAATCATAGCCATTACAGTAAATGGAGTGCTGAATTTCTGCCAGAAAATAGAAAGAGCATAATCATAATTTTCACCTCTTTTTTTTAGATCGTTTACATGCATTAACAATCCGCTTATAGATGCTGTTTCAATAGGTATGGATATGAATTCTTCATCGAATATCGGTATTGTAAATTCGATTGTTTTCTTATTATAAAAATTACTTTCAATTCCGCTTTCTGTAAATTTTTTTTCAGTAACATTGTTAAGCGTCAATTGTTTTCCATTTTTTATATCACCGCTTCCAGCATGAATTATTGAAACTAAACCTCTTTCATTATTGTATTCATAAATATGTATTTCCTCTAAAATATTTCCTGGTTTTATTTCTTTAATGTTTATAAAAGTATTAATCTCTTTTGCCCAGAAATCATGCTGTTCAAGTATAAGATTTTTATTTTTTGTGATAGCTGCAGCCTTAATTCTATTGGCATATTGGTCAAGAAATGGAGTGAAGAATTCCATTATAAAAAATAGAACAATAACAAAACATAAAGAAAGTTTTATGAATACATTAACAATAAGCTTATTTGTAACACCAGCTGCTTTCATGGCGATTAATTCGTGATGCCTTATCATGTTTTCTAATGTTACAATGGTTGCAATAATTGCACTCATTGGTGAGAATTCTGCCATTCTGCCCGGTAAAGTTAGTATTACAAAAATTACAGCATGTACTAAACGAAAGTCTCCTTTCCCAACAGAGGGCAGTTGGTCTGAAAATACCATAAATGAAAACAACATGGCGAGAATAAACGTTACAACTAAAAAGATATTTATATAACTTATATATATGATTTTGCTTATTAATTTAATGCGGAGTTTGATTCGCATCAGTAGAGATACTCTTTTTTATTTTTGATTTTTATGTAAATATATACTACTAATAAAAGAGCAGTTAACGAAAAAGTCCCTGGCAATGCAGGAAACAAACTGCGTTTAACCCACTCTTCAACAACATCATAAAGATTGTAATATAAACCATATATCAAGATGGCTAATATTAACTTTTGAGAACGTCTTTTAATCCTTGGAGAAGACCTCGAAAGAGCTGTTGAGAGCAATCCCAGGAAAAATGTCATAAAAGGGATTGTTATTCTCCACTCCAGTTCAACTATGCTAACATTAGTTTTTTTCTGTAAAAGTTCACTAATCGACATTGCTTTTGTTTTATACTCAACAGCCTCATTATTGCTTATATCAATATAAGTAGTTTCAAACTTTGCAAAACTTTCTTTCTTGGTTTGAGTGTTATACAGATACATAGTGCCATCTCTTAAGATAAACAGCCCACTTTCATTATTGATATATCCACTTTTAGCATAAATTAACTCGAGAGTGTTATCACTTTTTGTTTGAAGAAAAACATTTTGCAGGATATTGTCTTTTGTCTTTTCATCAGCATACACAATTTTGCTCCCATTTTCGAATGAAACAAAGTGTCCTGGATTTATCTTGGAGATATCAAATGCTCGTTTAGAGTAAAATTCCAGATAATAAATATTTTTATATGCCCATGGTCTTATAACAAAACCCTGAAAAGTTGCGAATATAGCTACAATGATAGTTAACATGATTACAGGCTTAAAAACCTTTGCTGAGTTTGAACCTGAAGACAAAATAGCAGTCATTTCATTACTATCATCCATCTTGCTTAATACAAGAGTGCAGGCTAAAAAGAAGGAAAGAGGGATTAATACTTCCAGTGATAGAATATTTTTGAAGAAAATAAGCGGTAATAATACTGATTTTGTTAAAATACCTGTTGCAATTTTCTGTAAGAACTCATAAGTACTGAAAATTAACATAATGAGAAACAGCAACAAAAGTATAAACAAAAATGGTTTAATGATCTCAATGATGATATATTTGTATAAAATGGGAAGTTTTAATTTCTTATACATCACGATGAGATTGTGCTATTCTTTTTATAATAATGTAAAATTTTATCATTTTAATTTTGAGCAATCTTTTTCACCCGGATAAATTCATTACAGACGAAAATCTTTACCAAGATAATAGTCTCTGACTTTCTCGTGGTTAATTAAAGAAGAGGGATCACCTGACGCCAGTATACTGCCATTGTACATGATATATGCCTCATCTGTTATTGATAGAGTTTCTTTTACATTGTGATCTGTAATCAGAATACCTATATTTCTTTTTTTGAGATCAAAAATCATATGTTTGAGTTCTATTATTGATATAGGATCGACTCCTGCAAAAGGTTCATCCAGTAAAATAATGTCAGGATTTAGCGAAAGAACTCTTGCTATCTCAGTTCGTCTGCGCTCGCCTCCTGATAACATGTAACCCCTGGAATCTTTTACTGATGTTAATCTGAAATCCAGAATTGACTGTTCTGTTTTTTCTTTAACATAGTTGGAATCCTTATAGCGTAACTCCAGTATTCCATAGATGTTTTCAAATACAGTGAGTTTTCTAAATATAGAGGATTCTTGAGGTAAATACCCGAGTCCTAAAAGTGCTCTGTCATATATGGGCATATTTGTTATATCCTTATCATAAAATGTAATAGTTCCACCATCTGCTTTAATTAAGCCTACTATCATATAAAATGTCGTTGTTTTACCTGCGCCATTTGGTCCTAACAAACCAACAATCTGTCCTCTCTGGACACTCAGACTAACCCTGTCAACAACACATTTTTTTTTATATATTTTTTTCAGATTTTTAACAACAAGAGACATTTTGCAGGTTATCCTCTATAGTTTTTTCAACTTGTTTTCTTTCTATGATGTGGCCATGTCATTTTAATATCTCCTTTCATAACTCCAATGCCTTTATTTATATCAAAATCATACGTGCTGTTTTCTCCTCCACAGAATTCACCCTTATTATTTATAGAACCCTTAATATTATTTCTCAGTGTAACCTCTTTATTTTCAATATATGTACACTTATCAGCTGATGCGTAAATATCAACATTTTCAGTTTTATATTCAATGCTGCAGTCTTCCAGTGATTCGAGATTCTGGGTATCTTTATTAAGATATGCCTTTTTTGCTTTTATCTTAATTTTGGCACCTGAATCTAATGTTCTATCCAGTACGATATTATTTATTATAATAACTGATTTATCTCTGTTTTCTTTTTTTTGAATAAAAGAAATCATTTGTTGCATCTTGTAGGTATAAATTAAAGCAATTGCTATAACTATTAAAATTATTGCAATTATTATTAATTTCTTCAGTTTTTTCATCTAAAAGACAGTATAACTGTAAATTGTTTTTTAAGTTTAACTACTTCGGGGTTTTTATATAGAATCATCACACTAGCTCTGTAAAAAGAGTTCTGCTGAAAGAAAAGGCATTATTTGATATATCTCATTTTCACGTTTAAATATAGTAAACATTTAACATTTTGCAATATTTATTTGCTCAATAAAAAATAGATATAAGATTATCCTACCATTTTCAATATCTTTTTTCAACAAATTAAACCTGAAAGAAGATTACATGAACCGACATTTCTGCACTGCGATAAGTTGATGATAAATAAAAAAAATTACTCTCAAACAATTAATAAATATAGAAAAAACTTGAATAAGAATATCAAAAATATTCAAAATTAAACAATGCTTTTAAAATTGGAACACAAAAACGAATCTGCATTTGTTCTGAACAAATCACTGACATTCTTTATGGCTGTTATCTGCGGAGTTACAGTGGCGAATCTTTATTATATTCAACCACTTGAAGCACAGATTGCCACAACATTTCATGTCTCAGAAAATGCAGTCGGCATTGCAGTTATGCTTACTCAGATCGGTTATGCACTTGGTCTTTTACTGTTCGTGCCTCTTGGAGATATAACTGATCGTCGAACTATGATTTTTAGAATGTTACTTATCGTAGCTGTAGCATTGATTGCTACAGGATGGTCACCAACCTATGAAGTGATGCTTATTGCAACATTTACAGTTGGTCTCACCACCATCATACCGCAGCTAATTGTGCCATATGCAGCCCAACTCGCACAGCCAAAAGAGCAAGGAAAAGTCATAGGAAAAGTGATGAGTGGTCTGTTGGTTGGAGTTCTTCTTTCAAGAACCTTCAGTGGAGTTGTTGGCTCTATTACCGGATGGAGAACCGTATACTTTATTGCCGCCTGCCTGACATTTCTTCTGGCATTCATCATTCATTATACTTTCCCTAAAACTAAACTAAAGATAAAGATGTCATATTATAAGCTTCTTAAGTCCATACCTGCACTTATTAAAACACAGCATCACCTACGTGAGGCTTCGTGTAATGGATTTTTTATGTTTGGATCATTCAGCATTTTCTGGACGTCTCTTGTGTTTTTTCTTGAAACTCCGTATTTTCACATGGGAGCACGTGAAGCCGGACTACTGGGATTAACAGGAATTGCAGGTGCAATTGCTGCTCCTCAAATAGGTAAATTAGCTGATCGGATAAGTCCGTATTTTACTGTCAAGATCGGAATTCTATTGTCCACACTTGCCTATATCTGTTTTCTTATTTTTGGATTTCATATTCTTGGATTGATAGCAGGAGCCATTATACTCAATATTGGAAATCAATTTGCACAGGTTTCCAATATGACATTGATTCAGAGCATCAATGATGAAATTCGAAGTAGAAATCAGGCTGTTTTCATGTTTTTTTATTTCATTGGTGGTTCTTTAGGGTCTTTTTTGGGCACTCTGTGTTTTCAGTATTTTGGATGGTATGGTGTTTGTGGCATAGGACTGGTATTCCAGTTAGCTGCAATTATTCTTTATTTTTATGTTTAGAATGCATTCACAACATAAATTAAGATAAAAAGATCAGATAAAAGAAGAGGATGTGACAGCTATTAAGTGTTCTTCATTAGCCATTATTATGGTATCACATCCTCTTTTTGAAAAAATATATCTGTTTTATGCAGCCAGCTCGAGAATTTTTGCTATAACTTCTTTAGTATATGTTTTTAAACCCCATTTCGTTGCCAGAGATACAGCATTTTCAGCTATTTTATCAATATCCGCCTTATCAATGTTTACCTCTTTTAAGCGAATAGGTGCACCTATTTCATTAAAGTATTCTTCAAAGGCGGTAATTGTGTCCTTGGAGTTAGTTTTACCGAATACCGCTTTCCCAAAACTGGCCAATCGTTTGGATATATTTGATTCATTATATTTAAGCCATGCAGGAAACACTATTGAAAGGCTTGCTCCATGAGCAATATCATACAATGCTGACAGGGAATGACCCATCATGTGATTTGGAAATTCGTAATTCCCAATACCTGCAGTAGTTAATCCATTAAGTGCAAGTGTTGCAGACCACATGAAATTAGCTCTTGCATCATAATCTTTTGGATTTTCCAGAATTTTCTTTGTGGTTGCAATAATGGTTTTTACAAGTGTTTCAACAAATCCGTCCTGTATCGGAGTGTTTGGATAGGATTTTGTAAAATAGCCTTCAAGCAGATGCACTATGGCATCAACGCTACCGTTTGCCACCTGATTGTGGGGTACTGTATATGTATTTGTGGGATCCAGTATTGACACTTTTGGAAACAGGCTAACGGCCTGAATATTAAACTTTTGTTTTGTGGATTCGTTAGTAATCACGGCTCCAGAGTTCATCTCAGATGCTGTTGCTGATAATGTGAGCACCACATAAATTGGCAGTGCCTTTGTGATTTTGGCTTTATCAACAAAGAAATCCCAAACATCACCGTTGTAGTAAAATCCTGCAGCCACTGCTTTTGCAGTATCTATTACACTGCCACCACCAACAGCCAATATGCAGTCAACCTGTTCTTTTCTGGCTGTATCTATTGCTTCATAAACAAAACTGAGCACCGGATTTGGCTTTACACCACTTTTTTCAACGAATTTAACATCATGTTTTTTAAGAGATTCAACCACTCTGTCATAAATACCGTTTCGTTTAATGCTGCCTGAGCCATACAAAAACAGACATTTTTTGCCTTGTAAGTATTTACCAATCTCTGAAGTTTTACCTTCACCAAATACTATTTGTGTTGGATTGTAAAATACAAAATCTTTCATAAATCGATCCTCCTTTCTTTTATTTGATGCACTCTTATTATTTTATAATATTTGATAACAAAATATTTGTGATTATTTGTCATTCTTTTATGATTCTTCAGAAAAACAGGATAAAAAATTTTTAATTTTAATAAAAAACTCGGTTATAATATTCTGTATTTTCCAGTCATTCTGAATGGATATTGACAGGAGTGTATGTTTATAGATGAGCATAAAATTGAGGTAATAGTAACACCGGAGGAATTATGATGAGGTATAAAAAATGAAAGCCGTAATATTAGCAGGTGGAAGTGGAACAAGACTTTATCCGGTAACACAGGTATTAAACAAGCACCTTTTACCGGTTTACAACAAGCCTATGATTTACTATCCTTTTTCCTTAAGCATGCTACTTAAGATAAGAGAAGTGCTATTTATAGTAAATGAAGAAGATTTAGGAGCATTTAAGAGCCTTTTTAAAGATGGTTCACATATTGGAATGAACATTCAATATAAAGTTCAGAAAAAGCCAAATGGTCTTGCAGAAGGACTAATTATAGCTGAAGAATTTTTAAACGGAGATGATGTATTTTATCTGCTCGGAGATAACATATTTTTCGGACATGATCTTATAAGCATACTCACACAGGCAAAGAAGGACGTGGAGTTAAATAATGGAGCATATGTATTTGGCTACTACGTATCAGACCCTGAGAGATTTGGCATTGTAGAGTTTGATGAATCAGGGAAAGTATTATCAATTGAGGAAAAGCCAAAGAAACCGAAATCAAGCTATGCGGTTGTTGGAATGTATTTTTATGACAGTGACGCTACCAAAATAGCAAAGACAGTGAAACCGTCCCACAGAGGAGAACTTGAGATAACATCGGTTAACGAAGAATATCTTAACAGAGGAAAGCTCAAGGTAAAACAGCTTGGGAGAGGATTTGCGTGGTTTGATGCGGGGACACATGACAGTTTTCTTGAAGCAGGAGAATTTGTGGCAACCATAGAGAAGAAGACAGGGCTAATGATAGGCTGTATAGAAGAGATAGCATACAGCAATGGATGGATAACTAAAGAAGAGCTTTTGAGACTTGCAGAGCCTTTAAAAAAGACAGGATATGGAAAATACCTGATAAAATTAGCAAGAGAGGAAATCTAAGATGCCATTTACATTCAAACATCTGGATATTCCGGATTTAATACTCATACAACCAAAAGTATTTGAAGATGATAGAGGTTTTTTTATGGAAACCTATAAATCATCTGATTTTTACATGAACGGGATAAAATACAGCTTCCTTCAGGATAACCACTCAAGATCAAAAAAAGGAGTTTTAAGGGGGCTACATTATCAACTTAATCCAAAAGCTCAGGGAAAGCTTGTAAGATGCATAAAAGGTAGAATATGGGATGTGGCAGTTGATATAAGGAAAGGCTCACCCTGGTATTTAAAATGGGCTAGTATTGAACTTTCTGAAGAAAACAGAGATATGCTGTGGATACCACCTGGGTTTCTTCATGGATTTGTAGCTCTTATAGATGCGGAGATAATCTATAAATGTACAGAAGAATACTCTGCAGAGTTTGATAGAGGAGTTATATGGAATGATCCTGTGATTGGAATAAAATGGCCTGTAAAGAATCCTGTATTGTCAGAGAAAGATGCCAGATTACCTGTTTTAGAGGAAGCTGAAAATAATTTTATTTATGGGTAAACTAATTGTAAAATAATAAGAATTTGAGTGGAGGGGAAAATGCCTATAATTTTGGATATTCCCGATGAAATTTTAGAAACTCTAAAAATGCCTCGGAAAAGAGCTGAAGAAGAATTAAAAAAAGAGGCTTCTGAATAAAAAAGACAGAATGACGAATAAAAGAGAGATAATAAACACCATAGAAGACATGAAAAGTTTTTTGGAACACTTTTTCCAGAACAAGGGACGAAAAGTAAGAGTAATACTTTTTGGTTCAAGGGCAAGACAAGACAATCAATATTTTTCAGATATAGACTTTGCAATTGATTCAGAAGAAGATATAAACGAAGATGTAGTTGAATTAAAAGGCATCATAGAAGAATCCAGCCTTCCATATAAAGTTGATATAATAGTGTTATCAAGAGTATCAGAGATGATGAGAGATGAGATACTCAAGGAGGGAGAAGTCTGGATAGACTTGAAAAATTAACAAAGGATTTTAGAAGCTCTCTTGAAAGACTGGGAGAAGCTCTGCACAGGGCTGAAACATACAGAAACACAGGAGAGTATTCTTTTTATAGAGATTCCGCCATCCAGAGATTTGAGTTTACTTTTGAGATTTTCTGGAAAAGTTTAAAATATTTTCTGGAGAAAGAGGGAATAATATGCAGGTCTCCTCGCAGTTGTATAAGAGAGTTTTTTACAGCTGGTTATCTCTCAGAAGATGAAGTAAGAGTTTTATTTCAGATGATTGAAGACAGAAATCTCACCGTTCACACTTACATTGAAGAGCTTGCTGAGGAGATATTCAGTCATCTGTCTTTATATGAAAAAATACTGCAAGATATTTTAAAGAAGCTGGAGCATAAAAGCCCATGAAACTGCTGGTTACAGGTGGAGCAGGATTTATAGGAAGTGAATTAGTAAGACAGGCTGTGAAGCATGCCTATGAAGTGATTGTTGTTGACAGACTCACCTATGCAGGTGATATGGAAAGACTTCATGAAGTTATTGAGCTTATTAAGTTTTATAGAGAAGACATAACAGATACAAAAGCAGTAGGACATATATTTGAATCAGAAAACCCAGACATAATAGTTCACCTTGCAGCAGAAACCCATGTGGACAGAAGCATACTTGAACCATCAGTATTTTTAAACTCAAACATCATTGGCACATACACACTCCTTGAAGCAGCAAAAAAATATGGAATAAAAAAGTTTATAAACATCTCAACAGATGAAGTTTATGGAGAACTTAAAGAAGAAGGACAGTTTACAGAGCAATCTCCTCTTAGTCCCAATTCACCTTACTCAGTGAGCAAGGCATCAGCGGATATGCTTGGAAGAGCATACTATAGAACCTACGGAGTTCCTGTGATAACAGTAAGACCCTCAAACAACTACGGAGCATGGCAGTATCCTGAAAAACTCATTCCAGTAATTATATTGAAGAGTCTTAAGAATGAGAGCATTCCTGTCTATGGAGAAGGCTTGAACGTGAGAGAATGGTTATATGTGGGAGACTGTGCAGAAGCTTTAATCTCCATTATACAGAGGGGAAGGATAGGAGAGATATACAATGTGGCAAGTGCTCAGGAGAGAAAAAACATAGAAGTTGTAAAAGCAGTGCTTGACATACTGGATAAACCACATAGGCTTATAAAATTTGTAGAGGATAGACCCGGGCATGATTTTCGCTACAGTATGAACTTCAGCAAAGTAATGAAAGAGTGCGGATGGAAGCCAGAGACCACATTTGAACAGGGAATTGAAAAAACAGTAAAGTGGTATCTGGAGCACAAAGACTGGCTCTATAAAAAAGTGGCAGAGCTTGAAGACTACTGGGCAAAACTATACAAATATTAAGTTTTTATTAAAAAGAGGACAGACAAGATGATAAAACAAATATTTTCGGCAATTGTCTATCAAGAAGATGATATTTATGTCGCTGAATGTCCAGAAGTAGGAACAGTCAGTCAGGGATATACCATAAAAGAAGCAATTGATAATTTAAAAGAAGCGACAGAGTTGTATCTTGAAGAAACCGGTCAGATTAAAAAACATCCTGATGTAAGAACCTTTCTGACCACTTTTGAAGTTGAAGTAAATGCATAAATTAAAGCGTTTATCAGCAGAGGAAGTAATAAAAAGATTAGAGCGATTAGCCATTGGAACTTTAAAGGGCATTTTAAGACAGGCAAAAGTTGATATAGAAGAGTTTTTAAAATTATGAAAATTCTAATTACTGGTGCTAATGGTCAACTAGGGCAAGAGTTTATAAGAAAACTGGAAAAACAAGAAAAAAACCTTACAGCCCTGGAACATGACAGATTGGATGTTGGTAACCTAAAGCAAGTATTAGATATTTTTGAAGATACTAAACCCAATATAGTTATTAACTGTTCAGCTTACAATCAGGTAGATAAAGCTGAAGAACAAAAAGAAATAGCATACAGAACCAATGCAATAGGACCAAAAAATTTAGCCTTTGCATCTGAGAAATACAGAGCCTTTCTAGTGCATTACAGCACGGATTACGTGTTTGATGGTACAAAACAGACACTTTACATTGAAGAAGATAATCCAGAGCCTCTTAGTGAATATGCTCAAAGTAAATATCTTGGAGAACTGTTTCTTAAAGAAGAAACAGAAAACTACCTTATATTTCGCACAAGCTGGGTATATGGACATGGAAAACAGAACTTTCTTTATAAGCTCACACAGTGGGCTCAAACTCAGGAATATTTAAAGATAGCCTGTGATGAATTTTCTGTACCAACTTCAACAAATACAATAGTTGAAGTAACCTTAAAAGCTATTGATGAAGGTTTAAAAGGCCTTTATCATCTTGTAAACTCAGGATTCACATCACGATTTGAGTGGGCAAGAGAGTTTTTAAAGCTAAAGGGAATAAATAAGTTCATCTATCCAGCCCATCAATCTGATTTTAACCTACCTGCCAGAAGACCTCGATTTTCAGCAATGAGCAATGAAAAAATATGCAAGGCAACTGAAATACAGATAAGAGAGTGGAAAGAAGAGATGTATCTTATTGGACTGTAATTCTAGAAAATGTCGATTTTTATTTTTAAAAGGACAACGATTATTGTTTTTTTAATTAAATTATCATAAAATTAAAGATAGAAAGCAAAGGAGGCAAACTATGCCTGAGGCTGTTTTAGAAAAAAGAGTTGATAAGCTTGAGCAGGCAATGATGGAGCTTGTTTATCAAGCTCGAAGGACAGAGATGTCAATAGAAAAACTCTCTGAAGAGATGAAAGAGTTCAAAGAAGAGATGAGGGCTTTCAGAGAAGGATCAGAAAGAGACCGGAAAACCTTACATGAAGAAATAACTTTATTTAAAGAGGAAGCTGAAAGAGATAGAAAAGCCTTGCACGAAGAAATGCAAGCTTTTAAAGAAGAGATGAGTGAATTTAAAAGACAGCAACAGGAAGAAAACAAACGCAAAAATAAAGAGTGGAGTAATCTTGCAAAAAAGATGGGCACTCTGTATGAAGACCTCATTGCTCCTGCACTTCGTCCTGCATTGAGCAAGTATTTCAACTGTGATGTATCAATGGAAGGTCAGAGAATGTTTAGAAAACTGAATGGTGAATGTTATGAAGTAGACGCAATTGCAGCCTGCAAAGATAAGGTGTTTATGATAGAGGTACGTTCAACTCCACGGCAATCTGATATAAAAGAGATAAAAGAGAAAGCTGAGAGATTTTTTGAGTTTTTCCCTGAGTTTAAAAATAAAAAACTGATAATAATCTTTGGAAGCATTACCTTTCCTGAAAATGTTATTAAGTATGCGAGTCGTTCAGGAGTATATGTAATAGGCTGGAGAGAGTGGGAATACATGGATATATTGAACTTTGAAGATGTCAGGCTTTAAAGTTAGAAAATTTGGATAACCTGCATATATTGAAACAAATCATGCAGGTATGTTAGAGTTCAAACAGTGAACAAAATCAGCTCATCAGATTTAATTTCTTTTAAGATACTTGAAAGCATCGAAAAACAACCCGTAATAACCCAGAGAGACCTTGCATCAGAGCTTGATATTGCTCTTGGTTTAACCAATGCCTACATAAAAAGACTCTGTAAGAAAGGCTACATAAAAGTTAAAAATCTTTCAGGCAAGAAGATAAAGTACATATTAACAGTTAAGGGATTTACCGAAAAAGCAAAACTCACATACAGATACATGCGCCATTCATTTGAACACGTTAAAGAGATAAAAAGCGCGATAGAGAAGAACTATCAGAAGATGCTTCAAGATAATGTAAGAAAAATCCTCATATGGGGAGATGGAGACCTTGCAGAGTTATGTTTTATCATACTGAGCAGACTTCCAATAGAAATTGCAGGATTTGTAAGTTTTAATAAAGATATAAAACAGTTAAATCAAACCAAGCTATACAGAAAAGATGAAATAGACAATCTTGATTTTGATGCAGTGCTTGCTGCAACCTTTGATGAAAAAGAACTAGCTCAATTACAAAGCATGGATAATATAAATAAAAAGAAAACTTACTATCTATGGCAGAGTTAACAGCAAACTGGTATGCCATATACGTAAAATCGAGGCATGAGTTTAAAGTGGTTGAAAGGCTAACAAAATCAGGCATAGAAGCATTTCTGCCAGCAGTGGAAAGAATAAGAAAGTGGAAAGACAGAAAAAAGCTCATAAAATTTCCGCTTTTCCCTGGTTATCTGTTTGTACGCATCGAACAGAGCTATGATTTAATCCTTAGAACACTAAAAACTCCAGGGGTAGTAAGAATGCTTTATAATGCTAATGGACAGCCAGAAGCAGTTCCTGAAGATCAGATAATTCCATTAAAGATAGCCATAGAAAACAAAAAAGAGATAGACCCGTATCCCTATTTAAAAGAAGGACAGACAGTAAGGATAAAAAGCGGAGCATTTCAGGGAATCACCGGGATACTTAAAAAGAAAGAAAAAACGCATTATTTAATAGTTTCGATAGATATACTAAAGAGGTCTGTCTGTATAAAGATAGACACCTCTTTAGTAGAACTGGTTTAAGATTAAACTGCCTGCTTGGTTACATAGATTTTAGTTTTTTAAGATATGTAACTGAGGAGGCGGAGCATTGCCGGAAGAAATAAATGCAAATGTGGAGGAATTACTTAACTTATGAAAAAAGCTTTAATTACCGGGATTACCGGACAGGATGGGTCATATCTTGCAGAATTGTTACTGCACAAAGGATATGAAGTTCACGGATTGATACGTCGTGCGAGTACCTTCAATACCGGACGTATTGATCATATTTATGTAGATCCACACTCTCCTCAGGCACGACTTTTTCTTCATTACGGAGATTTATCCGATACAGGACAGTTAACCCAGCTAATATACAACATTGCACTTGATGAAGTTTATCATCTTGGAGCGCAGAGTCATGTTAGAGTTTCATTTGATATGCCCGAGTACACAGGAGATATAACAGGGATAGGAACAACAAGGCTTCTGGAAGCAATAAGAAGAAGTGGAATAAAAGCCCGGTTTTATCAGGCATCCTCCTCAGAGATGTTTGGTGCTTCTAAACCACCTCAGAATGAAAAGACTCCTTTTTATCCAAGAAGTCCGTATGCATGCAGCAAGGTTTATTCCTACTGGATGACTATCAACTACCGTGAGGCTTATAACCTCTTTGCCTGTAATGGCGTTCTCTTTAACCATGAATCCCCTCGAAGGGGAGAGACTTTTGTTACAAGAAAGATAACTAGGGCAATAGCACGCATGCTCAAAGGAAAGCAAAAGGTCGTTTATCTTGGTAATCTATATGCGAGAAGAGACTGGGGGTTTGCTCCAGAGTATGTGGAGATGATGTGGCTCATGCTTCAGCAGGATTCTCCTCAGGACTATGTCGTTGGAACAGGAGAAAGCCATATGGTTAAAGAATTTGTAAATAAGGCATTTTACTATGCCGGAATAGAATTGGAATGGAAGGGCACCGGGGTGGAGGAAAAAGGTATTGTGAAATCCATATCCTCTCATCTTTTACATCTTACATCTCACCAATTACAACAAGGTGATGTAATAATAGAAATAGATCCAAAATACTTTCGTCCAACAGAAGTTGAGTCTTTGCAGGCAGACATAACTAAGGCAAGACAAATACTTGGCTGGCAGCCCAGAGTGACGTTTGATGAACTTGTAAAGATCATGGTGGATTATGACCTTAAACTCGCAGGGCTTGATCCTATAGGGGAAGGGATAGATGTATGCAAGAAGAAAGGGTTTGGGTATACCAACCATGAATACTCGTTAACCTCCAGGATCGAACGTTAAGGCTATGCGGAAAGAGAGTAAAATATTCGTTGCGGGTGGCGCAGGAATGGTAGGAAGCGCCCTCATCAGAAAATTGATAGAAAAAGGTTACATCAACATAATCTCCACCTATCACACCAGACAACCCAGGACCCGATACTCAGCACCTATCACATTTTTTAAATTAGACCTCACAGACCAGTCTGACACGTTAAATTTCTTTGAAACACATAAGCCTGAATATGTCTTTCTTGCAGCAGCAAAGGTGGGGGGTATACTTGCCAACAATACCTATAAGGCAGAATTTATATACAACAACATGGCTATCGCGCTTAATGTTATTCACAGTGCTTATAAATATGGAGTTAAAAAACTCTTAAATCTTGGTTCTTCATGCATTTATCCAAAACTTGCTCCTCAACCTTTAAAAGAGGAGTATCTTCTGACAGGTCCTCTTGAGCCAACCAATGAGCCCTATGCCATTGCCAAGATTGCAGCAATAAAACTGTGCAGATATTACAATGAACAGTACGGCACAAACTTTATTTCGGTTATGCCTACGAATCTGTACGGTCCCCAGGACAACTATAACCTTGAAACCGCCCATGCATTACCGGCTTTACTAAGAAAATTCCACCTTGCTAAGCTTCTTGAGCAGGGAGATTTTGAAGGTTTAGCCAGAGATTTACGGACGTATCCTATAGGTTTTGGGCTTTCCCTGCCTGCAAGTGCAACCAGACAGGACATGCTATCCATCCTCCATAAAATAGGAATATCTCACATCTCTCAGCACACGGAATTAAATACCCAAAATTTAATTCCGGTTACAGTCCATTTATGGGGCACAGGCTCTCCATACCGCGAGTTTATGCATGTGGATGATTTAGCCAGCGCCTGCATATTTTTGATGGAAAACTATGACTTTGCGGAAATTGGCGAGTTTGTAAATATTGGCACCGGTGTGGATATGCCCATAAAAGAGCTTGCCACTTTAATTAAGGATATTGTAGGTTTTAAGGGCAACATTGTTTGGGATACAACAAAACCTGATGGCACACCCCGAAAATTACTGGATGTAAGCAGAATAAAAGCACTTGGCTGGAAACCAGAGATTGGACTGGAAGAAGGGATAAGGATGGTGTATGGGGGGATGGGGGATGGTTGTGAGATGTTAGATGTTAGGTGTAAGGTGTAAGGTGTGAGATGTAAGGGGTTAGATGGGATGTGGGGATTGGAAAATGTTTCGCATAAAAATTTAGATATATGGGTCTTAGGGATAAAATTATCAAAAGAGATTTATAAACTAACAGAGCAATTTCCTGACTGTGAAAAATTTGGAATTACATCACAGTTAAGAAGGGCTTCGGTGTCCATTCCTGCCAATATTGCCGAAGGCGCAGCCAGGCAGACAGATAAAGAATTTTTAAGTTTTTTACATATTACAAGAGGCTCAATTTCAGAGGTTGATACCCTTTTAGTGGTGTGTTTGGAATTAAATTATTGTAAAAGTGCTGATCTGGAGATTATTGATAAATTATTAAAAGAGATTTATAACAAAACTAATGCGCTGATTAAAAGAATTAAGGAAAAGCATTAAATGTCCATCATTTCACCTTTAACAACACCAATTTCACATTTCACATCTCACATTTCACGTTTAACCTCCCATGCCGGTTTTCGTAAATATTTTTTTAATACTGGCTGGCTGTTTGCAGAAAAAGTTTTGCGCATGGCAGTGGGGCTTTTTGTTGGGGTATGGGTAGCACGGTATCTTGGACCTGCACAATACGGGCTTTTAAATTATGCATTGGCATTTGTGGGGCTTTTTAGTGCTTTTGCTACTTTAGGGCTGGATGGAATAGTGGTACGGGAGCTGATAAAGGATGAAAGCAAGCGTGATGAGCTTTTAGGAACTGCCTTCTGGCTAAAGATTATGGGTGCTATTGTGATGCTCATTATGATAGCCATAGCGGTGCAGTTTACCTCTAATGACCACTATACCAATATCCTTGTATTCATTATTGCAGGCTCTACAATATTTCAAGCGTTTAATGTAATAGACTTTTATTTCCAGGCAAAGGTGCTTGGAAAATTCATTGCTATGGTAAACAGCATAACCTTATTACTTTCCAGCATAGTAAAAATAGCCCTTATTCTCTATAAAGCACCCCTGATTGCATTTGTATGGGCAGTAGCTTTTGATAATTTAATTCTTGCTCTTGGGTATATCTATTTTTATAGAAAAGTATCACGGCATCACGACAAGCCATCAATTTTAACCTCTCACCTTTCATATTTTACATCTCATATTTTTCATTTGACATTTAACAAAAAAATTGCAATAAGTCTGCTCAAAGACAGTTGGCCATTAATATTAAGTGGACTAGCCATAATGATATATATGAGAATTGACCAGGTAATGCTCCAGGAGATGATTGGTAGCGAAGCAGTAGGGCAGTATAGTGCTGCAGTACGGATATCTGAGGCATGGTATTTTATTCCAATGGTTATATCAAATTCACTTTTTCCAGCTATAGTAAATGCCAAAAAGCAGAGTGAAGAGCTTTACTATGCAAGGCTTCAGAGGCTGTACGACTTGATGGTATGGATGTCTATAGCTATAGCGCTTCCTATGACATTTTTGTCTGACTGGGTAGTAAATTTACTCTATGGAAGTGCCTATAGTCAGGCGGGGAGCGTGTTGATGATACATATCTGGGCAGGAGTGTTTGTAAGCTTGGGGCTATCTTTTGGCAAATACTTATTAGTGGAAAACTATACTAATAAGTATTTTAATAGAACATTAATTGGTGCTGTTGCAAATATTATTCTAAATTATTTTTTAATACCGCGGTATGGTATCAAAGGAGCTGCTATAGCTACATTAATTGGCCAATTTATTGCAAATTATGGATATGATTTTTTTGACAAAGATCTTCACCGTCAGCTTAAAATAAAAACAATGTGTTTTTTCCCTTTTCATCTTTTTAAGAAAAGCATATGATCAAGATTTATAAGCTTACTTAAAACAATAAATTGATGTAAGCATAAAAAAGATGCTAAAAATGAAAGTAATAGTAGATTAAGGAGACTATATAAATATGAAAAAGCGCATTCTAGTTACAGGTGGTGCAGGTTTTTTAGGCAGTCATTTATGTGAAAGATTGCTTAAAGAAGGAAACGAGGTTATATGTGTAGATAATTTTTATACAGGCAATAAAAGAAATATATTACATTTAATGAATAATCCCTATTTTGAAGTTATAAGACATGACATTACATTTCCACTATATATTGAAGTTGATGAAATATATAATCTTGCCTGTCCGGCAAGCCCAATTTATTATCAATTTGACCCTGTGCAGACTACAAAAACATCAGTGCATGGAGCAATTAACATGTTAGGTTTAGCAAAAAGATTGAAAATAAAGATTCTTCAGGCAAGCACCAGCGAAGTCTATGGTGATCCAGAAATTCACCCGCAGCCTGAAACATATAGGGGCAATGTAAATCCTATTGGAGCTCGGGCTTGTTATGACGAAGGTAAAAGATGTGCTGAAACGCTCTTTTTTGATTACTACAGACAGCATAGATTAAAAATAAAGGTAATTAGGATATTTAACACCTACGGACCAAGAATGAATCTTAATGATGGCAGGGTTGTAAGCAATTTTATTGTACAAGCCTTAAAAGGTGAAGATATCACAATATATGGGGATGGTACTCAGACCAGAAGTTTTTGCTATGTAGATGATTTAATTGATGCAATGATCAAGATGATGAACAGCAGAAATGATTTTACTGGACCAGTTAATTTAGGCAACCCTACAGAGTTTAAAATTATAGAACTGGCAGAAATGATTTTAAAGCTCACAAATTCAAAATCAAAAATAGTATATAAACCACTGCCTGAAGATGATCCAATGCAAAGAAAACCTGTCATAGATTTAGCAAAAAAAGAATTAAATTGGGAACCAAAAATACCGTTGGAAGAGGGTTTAAAGGCAACTATACAATATTTCAAGGAGCTTTTAGGTGATAGTTGACAAATTTGTGCCACCACATCCATTAAAAACCCCTGTCCTTTTTTTGATTTTTAATCGGCTTGATACTACAAAACAAGTATTTGAGGCTATACGAAAAGCAGAGCCTCCAAGACTATATATTGCATCAGATGGTCCAAGAGAGAATAAAGAAGGGGAGAAAGAAAAGGTAGAAACCATTAGAAAATACGTTTTAGAACATATTGACTGGGATTGTGAGGTTAAAACCCTTTTCAGGGATAAAAATCTTGGTTGTGGCAAGGCAGTAAGCCAGGCTATTACATGGTTTTTTGAAAATGAGGAAATGGGGATAATTTTAGAAGATGATTGCTTACCCAGTCAAAGTTTTTTCTGGTTTTGCGAGGAATTATTGGAGCGATATAAAGATGATGAGAGAATTGGTATGATAAGTGGTTTTAATTATGGTTATACAAATAGGCTAATAAAATATAGTTATTATTTTTCTAAATACCCAATGATATGGGGCTGGGCATCTTGGAGGAATAGATGGTTAAATTGTGATTTCAATATGAATAACTTATATGAAGTAGAACTAACGAAACAACTTTTATTAATTTTTGATAACAAAAAATATAAAGAAAAAATGAATATTTTAAAGGCAGTAAAAGAAAACAAAATTGATACATGGGATTATCAATGGTCATTTAATTTATATTTAAATAATCAGTTAACAATAATCCCTAAAAACAATTATATAATAAATATCGGTTTTGGTTATGATGCAACTCATACTAAAAGAGGAAATTGTTATGAAAAAGTTAAGAATGAGAATATCAAAATTGACTTTGTTCATCCTCCTTACTTGATTCAAGATATAAAATTATACAAGTTTTTGAATAAAAAAAATAATATATTAATAAACTTTTTATCAAAATTTAGACCGAAAAAATGAAAAAAATAATAAATATTGCAAAAAAAAATAAAAGAATATACGAGACTTTTAAAATTATACAATTTTTGTTTTCTTCAAGAATATTAGTTATTAAAGGTCATAAAAAAAAATATCCAAAAGTTATACAATTACCAATAACATACAAGTGTAATAGCAAATGTATAATGTGTAATATATGGAAAATGGATAACTCCAATGAAGCTACAGTAGAAGAATTTTCAAAATTTATGAGGGACGATGTTTTCAAAGAGGTTGAGTCAGTAGGTATCAACGGTGGGGAACCATCACTTTTGCTAAATTTGCCTGATTATGTGGAAGAGATCTTGACGCTACCTAAAATCAAATCATTAAATATAATATCAAATGGTTTTAATCAAAAACTACTTTTAAAATCACTTGAAGAGATTTATAAGATGTGTTGCAAGAAGGGTGTTCATTTTCATGTATCTATTTCACTTGATGGAGTTGGGGAAATTCATAATATCGTAAGAGGTAGGCCAAAAGCATTTGAGAAAACCATATCTACGATAGATGAAATAATAGTCAATCAATCGAAGTACTGTGATACATATGATATAGGATGTACAATCGTTAGCCAGAATGTAAGTTATCTTATGGAACTTGATACTTATGCAAAAAGTAAAAACTATAATATGAAGTATCGCTTAGGAATAGATAATAAAAGAATAGGAAGTGACAAATTAATTAATCAATACTCTGTTATTTATAGCTCTTTCAGGCAAAGTGCTAAAGAGTTTTTTCATTATCAGATGTCGCAAGCAAAAAATTTAGCAGATAAATTTAAATACTATTCTATTTTTAGTTGGCTCGATTCTAAAAACCCAAAAAGGATGTTAGGGTGCATTTGGAAAGAGGAAGGGATAACATTAGACAGTAGAGGTATGCTGTATTATTGTGCTGTTGCAAGTGACAGTATAGGTAGTCTCAGAGAAGAAAAAGGTAAAAAAATAATTTTTAATAATAAAAACATAGAGTATAGAAAAGACATTATCACAAATAATTGTGATAAATGTATTCACGATTACAGCGGTCCAATAGAGTTTAGATATATTTGGAAATTTCTAAATCATATAATTAAAAATCGATTTGCTATGAAAGTCTATGAAATTAAAGCAAGGTTTATGTGATGAAAATAACAATTATTGGCTGGTATGGAACGGAAACTATAGGAGATAGAGCCATATTGGCTGGTCTTATTTCTTTTTTTCATAAAGCTTATGAAAGCTTTGAAATTAAATTAGGTAGTTTATATCCATTTTTTACAGAAAGAACTCTTATTGAAGATTACTCCTTTTATAAAGAAATAATTGAAAAAGAAATTAGAATAGAGATCTTTAACAGCAAAGTTTCAAAAGAGTTAGATAAAGCAATAAAAAATAGTGACTTAATAGCTATGGGTGGCGGGCCTCTCATGGATCTAAATGAATTGTTTATGGTGGAGTATGCTTTTAAAAAAGCAAAAAAGCTTAATAGAAAGACTGCACTTTTAGGATGCGGTGTCGGACCATTGTTTAGCAAAAAACATAGAAAATCTGTTTTAAATATATTATCACATAGTGATCTAATAATATTAAGAGATAATAAATCAAAAGAAAATTTGCATGAAATATATAGAGAGTTTAATATACCTTCTAGAATTAATTTTATTACAACAAGTTATGATCCAGCAGTTGAGTGTGCGCTTATATATAATAAATTAAATAGAAAAGATGAAAAAAAATATATTGCAGTAAATTTAAGAAAATTTCCTCGTGAATATGTATTGCATACAAATCTAAATAATATAGATGATAGACTAAAAGATTTTATAAAATCTTTAGCAGAAAAATATCAAGATAAAAAAATATGGCTTATTCCTATGCACTATTTCCATATAGGTGGAGACGATAGAATATTTTTGAACAAAATAGCTCTTGACCTTAGCAAAGATAATATAGAAGTTCAAAACCGAAATATATCATTAAAGGATACTATAAAAGTCTATCAAAACGCTTATTTTAGTATAGGCATGAGGTTTCATTCTGTAGTATTGCAAACAATATCAAATAAAAAAAACTATGTTCTTGATTACACAGAACCAAAAAAAGGAAAAATTATTGGATTTTTATCTGATATAGATAAACATGGGTTTTATAGGGACAGGTATATTTCTCTACAACATGATGATATTACCACAAATATTATTCAAAATGAAGAAAGTATATTTAACTTTGATGAACAAGATGTAATAGATAGATTGCATATTTATATAGAAACATTAAAAGAGATTAGAAAATGAAAATCCTCATTGTTAATACATCAGATATAACAGGTGGGGCGGCAAGGGCTGCGTATAGATTGCACAGGGCATTGATTGAGGCACAAGTTGATAGTCAGGTGCTTGTGCAGGATAAAAAAAGTGATGACTACACTGTCATTGGACCAGAGACAAAAGTACAAAAAGCTATTGCAAAGTTAAGACCTACTTTAGATCATCTACCTGTTAAAAGATATAAAAATAGAACGAAAACCCTATTTAGCCCAGCATGGTTGCCATTTAGTGGCGTGGTAGATAAAATAAACGGAATAAATCCTGATATTGTTCATTTGCATTGGATATGTGGCGGTATGATCAGAATTGAAGATATTGAAAAAATTAAACCACCAATTGTTTGGTCGCTTCACGATATGTGGGCTTTTACTGGAGGTTGTCATTATGATGAAGGATGTGGCGCATATATAAGGGGCTGTGGAAATTGTAAAGTGCTTGGCAGTAATAAAGTAAAGGATTTAAGTAAAAAAATATACTATAGAAAATTAAAAACATTCAAGCATAAAAGAATGTACATAATTGGACTTAGTAAATGGTTAAGTAAATGTGCCCAAAACAGTTTTCTTTTAAAAGATAATAATCATATCAATCTGCCAAACCCTATAGATACAAATTTATATAAGCCTTTTGATAGATTCAAATCAAGAGAGATATGGAATCTTCCTCAAGATAAAAAATTAGTACTTTTTGGGGCAATAAATGCAACTGGTGACCCCAGAAAAGGATACAATGAGTTATGTGAATCACTGCATAAACTAACTGATAAAAATATTGAGTTGGTAATCGTTGGCAGTAGCAAACCAAAAGTAGATCAAAACTTTGGTTTTTCCACACACTATTTAGGACAGTTATTTGATGATGTAAGTCTTGTGACGCTTTATAGTGCTGTTGATGTGATGGTAGTACCGAGTTTACAGGAAAATCTTTCCAATGCAATAATTGAAAGTATGGCATGCGGTAAACCGGTGGTAGCTTTTGACGTAGGTGGAAATAGCGATATGATTGAGCATAAAATTAATGGTTATCTGGCAAGGCCATTTGATAAAAGCGACCTTGCAAACGGTATTGAGTGGGCGTTAAACGCCCCAAACTACGATGAACTTTGCAAAAATGCAAGGGAAAAAGTAATGCGGGAATTTGACAGCAGAGTGGTGGCGGGAAAATATGTGGAACTATATAAACAGTTGATGGGTAATGAGTTATAGATTAATTATGAGCAATCAGAGCATGGAAAGATTACTTTTGCGTTTTAATGAAAAGTATTTTTTATACATGATTTTTTTGGCATTAGGATTTTCAAAATCATGGATTTATTTGCCACTAATAGGATTTTATGGTGTTCTAAAACTTCCAACATTCAATTTAATTAAAATACAAAAATCGTTTTTATTTTTATTAATGTTATATGTTTCGTTTTTGGTTTTAACATTCACTCTAGGTTGTCAGAGGTTAACTGTAGAGAGTCCTTTAAGAGGTTTAGCTTCTATTTTAGTTGTATTAGTTTTTGGTGGAGTGGTATTCCATTACCAGAAGTATGAGATAAAATTAAATTTATTGGGATTTTATCTTTTTGGGCTATTTCTGGATAATTTTATTATTGTAGCCTACAGTTTTTTTAACAATCCATTGTTGTATGGATATGGAATGTTGATTTCGCCTTTTTCAAATGAAGAGATAAATTCACCAGGGGTTAGCAGTATGCTTGCTATTTCTTTCAGTTATTTTTACTTTTTTGCCATATATAAAAAAGAAAATATCTTTATCAAAATGTTATCTATTATCGTAATTGTAATATCTCTGGGCTGCGCAATCTTTTTAGGTGGAAGAATGTTTTTTATCGTGGCCTTTATTACTGTTATTTTCTATTTTATAACGCACGTAAGCGTTAAAAACCTTGTATTATTTTTTTTAGTTTGCATAAGTATAGGCTATATGATTTCGATGAATGAATATTTAGCATCTAAATTAGATTTTACAATTAATAGATTTGTTAATGAAGGGTTGCACTCACTTAGATTCCAACATTATTTACGAGGTTTGGAAATGTTTTTTCTGCATCCTTTGGGAGGATTTGAAGTTGATACATCAATAGAAGATACAAAATGGTATCACAATATTTTTTTGGATACTGCAAGAGTTGCCGGTTGGATTCCTGTTTTATTTTTTTTAGCAGCTCTTTTATATACGGCAAAATATTTGACTTATAAAAATAAGTCCTTAGATATATCTTTACCTTTCTGGGTCGCTACCACATCATTTTTAATCATGCAACAAGATGTTGTTTTAGAAGGTGGAGTAAGAAGTCTTTTAGTTTTATTTTATTCTTCATATATTTTGATAGATTCTAAAAAAGACAATAATGTGATGTACAAGACACCGGTTTTAAAATGGAGGGCAGAACATGATAAATACCAATCAAATTCATAAAGAATTATCCAATTCTAATATAAAGATTACAAGACTTTGTCATAAATTGTTAGATGATAATTTTTTAAATGCAAATGGAAGAATAAAAGAAGAGTTAAAATTCAAAATCAACAATCCAACCCAAAAAATCCAAAACTCAAAATTTATCGGCAAACCAGAAGATACCTTTGAAACAATGCTGTTTTTACCGCCTGGCGAAGGCAGACAGGGAGAAGGTGGTTTAAGGACAAAAGGATATTTTAAACATTCATATAAGTTGGTTGATGGTAAGTGGTTTATAGCTGATAGTGATAATAACCCTGTCATTCCAGCACCAGAGGATATACAGTCCAAAATAAAACAGTATCTGACATCCACAGCCCAACACCAAACACCTATTACATATCTTCCTCTTATTACTGTTATTACAGTAGTCTATAACGGCGTTAAATACCTTGAAGAAACAATATTAAGCGTCATCAATCAAACATACCCCAATGTGGAATACATAATCATCGACGGCGGCTCCACCGACGGCACCCCTGATATCATCAAAAAATATGAGGATTATATTGACTATTGGGTAAGTGAAAAGGATAAAGGGATATACGATGCAATGAATAAGGGGATAGATTTGGCAAATGGTGAATGGATAAATTTTATGAATGCTGGGGATAAATTTTCTAATTATTCAACTATAATAAATACATATTTAAATATTAATATGAATTTTGATGTTATTTATGGCGATGTAGAAATAGATTTTGGAAAATTTACTGTTGTAAAAAAACCGTTAACTTTAGAAAAAATGGATTTAGTAATGACATTATATCATCAAAGTTGCTTTGTCAAAACAAATTTAATGAAACAATATAAATTTGACTCTAAATATAAAATTGTAGGTGACTATAATTTTTTTTATAAGCTCTATAAATCTGAAAAGACTTTTTATTATTTAAATAAACCAATTTCAAAGATAATTCCAGGGGGAGTTTCAGACAAGCAGCGATTAAAATCTTTAAAGGAATTATATAGAATTCAGTCAAGCGAAAATAAAATTTTTTCTAGTATTTATTTTGTATATAGATATTTTTCTGAATTGTTTAAATTAATCATTAAAAGGGTTTTACCTAAAAAACTAATAGAAAATATAAAATTATACAAGTACAGATCGAAAATTAGAAATTTCTGAGTTAGCACTATGTGCCAATATAGATGTCGCCTCCAAATAGGAGGAAAGAATGGTATATTCGAGAGCAGTAAAAGTAAGTGTATTAAAAAAAGTATTGCCGCCTAATAATGAGAGTATATTATCATTGAGTAAGGAGATAGGTATTAGTGAGCAGACAATTCGGAACTGGCTAACAGATTGTAAATCTGGTAAGCTTAAACTTGATATTTTAGAGTCAAGTCCTCGTTATTTCAGTATCCATGAGAAATACTGAATTATTCGAGAATCTTGTGGTATGAGTGAATCGGAGTTAGGTCATTTTTTAAGACGTTGAAATATAGCAGCAAATATCCATTACGTTTCAGAGATATAGAACATGCCCGTGATTGGATGGCTGATTTTGTAAATTGGTATAATACTGAACATCTTCATTCATCAATTGGTTATGTAACACCAAATGAAATGAGGAGTGGGAAGGCTTATGAAATATTTAATAAAAGAAATGAAGTAATGGAAACAGCTAAAATTCAGCATCCTGAAAGATGGGAGTCACAAAAATCGAAAGTCTGGAAAGCTGCTGAAAGAGTGATCTTAAACAAGGATAGAACCATATGAAAATAAATTATAAATTACAAAAAGGCGACATATTTGTTGACACAAAGCGTAACTTCCTAAATTTTGCTAACGTTATTTTAAATTATTATATAAAAATAAACTCAGGGGGTCAATGATACCTTTTGTATTTGAGAAAACTTCAATAAAAGATATAGTACTTGTTAAACCAAAAGTTTTTGGGGATGATAGAGGTTTTTTTATGGAAACATATAAAAAATTTAAAACAGAATATGACTTATATTACATAAAAAACAGAAACATATTCTTAGACCTTCAAATAGTGCTAAAAACACTTGAGACTATAATAGGAATGAGAGGGGAAAAGATAAAACAAGCTTAATTTTGAGATATGTAAAAAATCCATCCACCAGTACTATGCTTTTTAAATCAATTGGTTTTATCAGCTCTAAAAACCTGCCAGACAGGAGGAACGAATGCAAAAACTGTTATCTATAGTAACAGTAACTTACAATGCAGAGGAATACTTACACAATTGTGTGAAATCTATACAGATGTTGAAAGAAAAATATGGTTCATTAATTGAATATATAATAATTGATGGGAAGTCAACAGACAAAACGATATCTATAATCAGTAATTACTATTCATTAGGAGTCGTGGATTTCTATATTTCTGAAAGTGATAACGGAATATATGACGCTATGAATAAAGGGATCGAACATTGTAGCGGTGAGTATGTCTTAATAATTGGCTCAGATGATTTTCTTTTGCCTCAAAATTTTGGTGATATAATTAAATGCCTGTCAACAGAACATCCTGATATTTGCTATGGAAATGTTTTAGTTATAGGAAGGACTGGTGATAGAATAATAAGAATATACAAAGCTGGGAGTTACAAAAAGTGGAAAACAATGCTTGGTTGGCATCCACCTCATTCAGGTACTATTGTAAGAAAGAGTTTGTTAGAACAAAACAAATTTAATGAAAAATATAAGATCTCTGCTGATGTAGAAGTGGAGTGGAAAACGCTTGCGAGTAGTTCAATAGTAATATACAAAGACGTTTTTCTGTCCGTCTGCCGAATTGGTGGAGCTAGTTCAAAAAATGTCAAAGAAATTTTGGAAGCAAATAGAGAGGTATACGATATAGCCAAATCACTTGGATACAAATTTCCGATTTTGACTGTTCCTATGAAACTGTCATGGAAGTTAACTCAGGTGATTAGAGCGAAATTCACAAACAAAAAGAAGTTCATGTCGCAAATCGAATATATTAAAATTAATAAAAAAAAGTAGTTAACAGCACGATGAAAACCGCACTCATAACTGGAGTAACAGGACAAGATGGAAGCTATTTAGCTGAATATTTACTATCAAAAGGATATATAATCCATGGGATAGTAAGAAGATCTTCTTCATTTAACACAAGGAGAATAGATTCCATATATCAAGATCCTCATGAAAAAGATAGAAGGTTCATCTTACATTATGGAGATTCGACAGACTCAACAAACCTAATAAGAATAATGAAAGAAGTAGAACCAGATGAAGTATATAACCTTGCAGCACAAAGCCATGTAAAAGTATCCTTTGAAACTCCTGAATACACAGCAGAAACAGTTGGCTTAGGAACACTAAAAATTCTTGAAGCGATTAAATTATTAGGATTAGAAAAAAAGGCAAAGTTTTATCAAGCAAGCACTTCTGAATTATATGGAAAAGTACAAGAAATACCCCAAACAGAAAAAACACCCTTTTACCCAAGAAGCCCATATGCAGCAGCTAAGCTATATGCTTATTGGATAACAATTAACTACAGAGAAGCATACGGCTTACATGCTTCAAATGGGATACTATTCAATCATGAATCACCGAGAAGAGGAGAAACATTCGTCACAAGGAAAATAACAAGGGCAGCAACAAGAATTCTTGTAGGAAAACAAAAGAAATTATACTTAGGAAACTTATCGGCAAAAAGAGATTGGGGATATGCCCCAGATTACGTGAAAATGATGTGGATAATGATGCAACAAGACCAGCCAGATGACTACGTAGTAGCAACAGGAGAAACACACAGTGTAAGGGAATTTTGTGAAGAATCATTCAAAAACTTGGGAATAACTTTAAAATGGCAAGGCGAAGGAGAAAACGAAAAAGGGATAGTAGACAGTATAGACAAAGAAAAGGTTGAAGAGTTACTTCAAGATTGTAAAACACCACTAAAAATAGGAGACACTGTAATAGAAGTTGATCCAGGTTACTTCAGGCCAACAGAAGTAGAACTATTAGTTGGAGATCCAACAAAGGCAAAGGAAAAACTAAACTGGCAACCAAAAGTTAAATTCAAAGAATTAGTAAAAATTTAGTAAAAATAATGATAGAAAACGATTTAGTCCTTGCATTAAAAGAAAATCAAAGAAACGAATGGATAAAGGAATAATTGTATTTGAAAGGAGCGCTTCTAATGAACAAAGACAGTAAAATATACGTAGCAGGGCACAGGGGATTAGTAGGATCAGCAATAGTGAGAAAGTTGCATCAAGAAGGCTATACAAAAATAATAACAAGAACACACAAAGAATTAGACTTAACAAACCAAGCTCAAACCTAGGAATTCTTTGAAAAAGAAAAACCAGAATATGTATTCTTAGCAGCAGCAAAGGTTGGAGGAATACACGCGAACGACACATATCCAGCAGATTTTGCGTACATAAATATAATGATAGAATCCAATGTAATAAAAGCATCATATGATTATGGAGTAAAAAAATTACTCTTTCTTGGAAGTTCATGTATATATCCAAAGTTATGTCCTCAACCAATCAAAGAAGAGTATTTACTAACAGGCCCATTAGAAAAAACAAATGAAGCATATGCAATTGCAAAGATAGCAGGATTAAAAATGTGCCAATACTTCAACAGACAATATGGAACAAACTATATAAGTGTAATGCCAACAAATCTTTATGGACCAAACGATAACTTTGATTTAGAAACTTCTCATGTATTGGCAGCGCTATTAAGAAAGTTTCACGAAGCAAAGATAGATAAAAAACCATATGTTGAAGTATGGGGAACTGGGACACCAAGAAGAGAATTTTTACATGTGGATGATTTAGCAGATGCAGTGGTTTATCTAATGAACAACTACGATGAAAATGAACCATTAAATATAGGAACAGGAAAAGATATAACGATAAAAGAACTATCTGAATTGATAAAAGAAATAGTAGGATACGAAGGTGAAATAAAATCTGACACAACAAAACCAGACGGAACTCCAAGGAAGTTGTTAGATGTATCAAGATTACATGCTACAGGATGGAAACACAAAATAGAATTAAGAGAAGGGATTCAAAGTACGTATGAGTGGTTTAAGGAGAACTGGAAGTGAGGATAGGTATAGATTTAATATGGGTTAAAGTTGGGAAAAGCGGAGGGGCAGAATCATATATTAGAAATTTATTGGATGGATTTAGTAAATATGTAGATAAAAATAAAATAAAATTTATTTTATTCCTTTCTGAGGATAACCATGAATCTTTTAATAAATATCTTAAAGATATAAATTTTAAAAAAGTAATTTTACCAATTAAAAGTGAAAAGGTATTTTATAGAATAATAAAAGAAAATTTATTATTAGATAGATATGCTAAAAAAGAGAAAATTGATTTAATGTTTGTTCCAGTATATAGCAAACCTCTTATGAAAAATAAAAAAATACCTTATATTACAACTATTCATGATCTTCAAGCTTTACATTATCCAGAATATTTTTCAAAAATAAAAAATATTTGGTTAAGATTTGCTTGGAAAAGGTGTGCTAAAACTGCCGACAGGATAATAGCTATTTCTAATTACGTTAAAAAAGATATAGAAGACAAATTAGGCATAGATTCAAAAAAAATATCAGTTATATATAATCCAATTTCTGGATTAGAAAATATCTCAGATTTTAAAAAATTGAAAGAAAAATATAATATAGAAGAAAATAAATACTATTATACAGTATCTTCACTTCTACCTCATAAAAATTTAAAAACTTTATTATATGTAATAAAAAAAATAAAAGAAGAAAAATATAATATACCCAATAAATTAGTAATAAGTGGAGTTGGGGGTAAATCTGAACCTGAAATAAAAGAATTAATTAATAAATTAGATATTAAAAATGAAATAATTCTAACAGGTTTTATAAGTAATGAAGAAAGAAATTCTTTATATAAAAATGCTAACATATTTTTATTTCCTAGTATATTTGAAGGTTTTGGTATGCCCCCTATCGAAGCTATGTATTTTGGAACTCCTGTTATAACTACAACAAAAGCATCCTTGTATGAAATTACAAAAGGTAAAGCTTTTTATGTTGATGATCCATTTAAAATTGAACTTTGGATAAAAAAAATTTTAGAACTAAATAATAAAAATGAATATTTTTGTGAAAAATTTGAAGAATATAATCTAATAAAAATTACCAATGAATATTTCAATTTATTTTTAGAAATAGGTAAAAAAAATGATTTATAGAAACCTGTTCAAAGCTTCTAAAGTTTTTAATTTAATAACTTTATTTAGGTGTATATTTTTAATTTTCTATAGGTTTAGTTAAATCTTTTTTAATTCAAAAAAATATAATTGAATTTCAAGGAATCTCTATGTGCCAATATAGATGTCGCCTCCAAATAGGAGGAAAGAATGGTATATTCAAGAGCAGTAAAAGTAAGTGTATTAAAAAAAGTATTGCCGCCTAATAATGAGAGTATATTATCATTGATCATTGAGTAAGGAGATGGGTATTAGTGACCAGACAATTCGGAGTTAGGTCATTTTTTAAGACGTTGAAATATAGCAGCAAATATCCATTACGTTTCAGAGATATAGAACATGCCCGTGATTGGATGTCTGATTTTGTAAATTGGTATAATACTGAACATCTTCATTCATCAATTGGTTATGTAACACCAAATGAAATGAGGAGTGGGAAGGCTTATGAAATATTTAATAAAAGAAAT
>Ga0134102_1000557_pt1 | contig 43290 bp, 40 predicted proteins | sample 13_3_2metaG_FD_94447 | JGI IMG/M metagenome (GOLD analysis project Ga0134102, IMG submission 94447) | Switchgrass degrading microbial communities from high solid loading bioreactors in New Hampshire, USA - 13_49_3.3_201_A3 metaG | ecosystem: Engineered > Bioreactor > Semi-continuous > Anaerobic...
TCCAGCTTCCTTCGGATTCCACCTCACGGTGGACACCCTTGCCTTCGGCTATATCCTTCCCACTACCGGGCGGATTCAGGACTTTAACCTGTTAGAAACGTGCGCCGCTAGGCGCACCAAAAAAACCGATATGAAATCCAGCCTGGACTTCATACCGGTTTTACGGACAATCTTTAGCTTTAGTCCTCTTCCATCATCTCTATTCTTCTGATATGCCTTTCCTGATTGGAGAATTCAGTATTCAGGAAGGTGTCTACTATCTTGATGGCATGTCCTATACCTATTACCCTTGCTCCCATAGCCAGTACATTTGCATCATTATGGAGCCTGGTTGCCTCTGCGCTGAAGCAGTCATGGCACAAGGCACAGCGTATACCCTTCATTTTGTTGGCTGTAATAGAGATACCAATACCTGTACCGCAGATAAGTATACCCTTGTCACATTCCTTGTTCTGAATAGCTTTACATACAGCCTTTGCATAAACAGGATAATCACTTGCATCTACCTTGCCACAGCCGAAATCCTTATACTCAATTCCATTCTTCTCCAAATACTCTATTATGGCCATTTTCATTTCATATCCTGTATGGTCATTGCCTATTGCTATCATTAGAAAACCTCCTTATATACCTTCGCTTAATTTATAGATTGTCTTTTTGACCAAACGTCCAAGTTCATTGTAGCAATCCTCATAATCCAGCAGGCTTCCACCGTAAGGATCGATTACATCTCCCATTTCGCCTGCAAATTCCTTAATTGTAAATACGGCGTCAGCTTCCGGAAAAAGCTCGGTCACCTTCTTTTTATGGGCTGCCGTCATTGTGAGTATCAGTGTATTTTCATCAATGTCCGACGGCTCAAGTCCCTTAGCAACATGATTATTCAGCTCCAGATCATGCTTTTTTAAGACTATCTCAGCCTTAGGGTTCAACGGCTCCGGAAACAATACAACCAGGCCTCTTGAATACACCTCTATTTCACCGGCATTATTCATTCTCCTGAATATTGCTTCAGCCATCGGGCTTCTGCAGGTATTGCCGGTACAGACAAATATAACCTTTTTATATTTACTCATATGCTATCCTCCATTTTGTCTATGGCATATCCAGATATTATTGATATACCAATTTCCGCTATTTCCTGCAAATCTGCATTTCTCCCTCACATCCATTCAAATATATAGCATCGCACGTTACTTTCTTAATTGACCAATACCAGTCACCGTCCGAAGGGAAGGCGCAGCTATCCTGAACTCCTCCGTAAGCCCAACAACAGCATTTTCACCAATCCAAATCCCGAATATATTAGGATAAATCATATTAGACCTTCTCCCGTACCGATATCACCTTTTGCAATCATAATAACCCAATTCTGCTGCAAATGGAATATCGGCATAGTATTTAATCTTTATGACCATTATATCTTAACGACACTATAACCTGCCGCCTTCAGCAATCGGTTCATTATTGCCTGACCCAGACTGTTGTCAGCAAAGCTTTCCGAATAAATGTAGTCTACATGGGCTTCGTCAAATTCCCGCAAAACTTTATATAGCCCTGCTGCAATTGATGTTTCATCCCGTCTGCTGCCAACGGATTTTACAATACCGCATGAATAAAGCCTTAGGCTTTCATCTGTAGCTATAACTCCTGCCCTGTGGCCCTCCTCCAGCTTTTTTTCTACCTCCAGGTTGATGACGGCTATAACCCTGTCAATATTGCCTTCGTAAATGATTAGCTTGCCCTCCGGAGCATAGTGGCGGTACTTCATACCGGGTGCCTTGGGTCTTAACCCCTCCATAGGCGTCTTCTGCAAGATAGCCGGGTCCAGCTCAACCCTGCCTGCCACACTTTCCAGCATCCTGTCTGTAATGCATCCCGGCCGCAAAATAACAGGCAGCTCTCCCGTTAAATCCACAATAGTTGATTCCAGTCCGTAAACAGCCTTACCGCCGTCTATAATCATGTCTATTCTTCCATTCAAATCCTTATATACATGCTCCGCCATAGTGGGACTTGGCTTTCCCGACAGATTGGCACTGGGAGCTGCAATAAAGGTCTGTGCCTCGGATATCAAAAATCTTGCAATCCTATTAGCCGGCAAACGTATTCCTACAGTATCCAGTCCTCCGGTGGTTGCATAGGGTACGCAGGCCTTTTTCTTCAGTATCATGGTTAATGGCCCCGGCCAGAAAACCTCAGCCAGTCTGTAGGCTATATCTGGAATATCAAGGGCCAGCTCCTCCATGTCCTTTACATTTGAAATATGAACAATCAGGGGATTATCGGACGGCCTCCCCTTAGCCTTGTATATTTTTACTGCGGCTGTATCATCAAGGGCATTGGCACCAAGTCCGTACACTGTTTCGGTAGGAAATGCCACCAGGCCTCCTGACCGGATAATATCCGCAGCCTCTTTAAAGCTTTCCTTTGTCAGCTTATCAGGGTTTATTTTAATCAGCTTTGTTTCCATCTTTACTTGTGTGCTCCTTACGGTATATCCATAGCCTGACCGCCAGCCACGGGCAGCTATGTCGATAATCCGCCAAAATATCAGGTATGCAGTTATACTTTCCCTAATGCTGTTACATTATAGCACTTTAAGCCCACAAGATCAAACATATATAGTAAAGATGATGGTATAGTCAGCAGAAGCCTTGTCAAAATATAACAATATGTAATCAGTTAGGTTTATTTAGTGCAGTCTATGCTTTAATTGCTTCAGTCTGTAATTTATATGGTGCAGCCTGTACTTTTTATCAGCTTTATTGCCTGACATGCCCTCAAAAAATAACAGCATATATATCTGCGTTATTGCAGCATGCAAGCTCATGCAGATAATATGCCTTTTTGTAAATCCAACTATGCTTCAGGTTTATTTATATTATTAATATAATTAATTATGGCCAAATGTATGCCCCATGCCATCTTCGCCTGATACTCCCCATCCAGCAACAGCTCCGCTTCCCTCCGGTTGGATAAAAAGCCACATTCAACTATAACCAGCGGACAAGTGGTCTTGGAAAGCATATAGTAGGTATTGTTGGCTTTTGCCTGCCTGTGGTTTCCGTCGGCGATTGTCTCCTTGAGTTGTGTCTGAATCATCTCTGCCAGCCTTTTGCCTTCCTTTGATTCATTATGATAAAAAACCTGTGCTCCTCTGCTGCTTTCCTGGGTAAAGCTGTTTTGGTGGATGCTGATTGCAAACAGCGCCCCACTGCTATTAATTATTTCAACACGCTTCTTCAAATCAGCCCTTTTCTTGTTGCTGTCGTTCTCATCATACAGGCCAACATCCTCTTCCCGGGTCATGATAACCTTTATGCCGTTCTCCTCAAGCAGATCCCTTAATTTTAGAGCTATGCTAAGGTTTATATCCTTTTCCAGGGCATTGTTAATCCCGATTTTGCCGGGATCTCTTCCTCCATGGCCGGGATCAATCACTATGGTTATCTGCTTGTCAGATGTCTGCCGACTTAAGATGCGCTTCATTACCTTTACTGAATCACCGGAGGTTAGCAAGCATGCTATGAATACAAGGCAAAGGAATATTAAACTGAAATATTTCCTGATCCACATACCCTTCGTCAGCTTATTCCTTATTTATTCCTTATATTCTATGTCATGGACCCTTATGCTATTCTCAGGTTCGCTGATATAAAGCATATCTTTTGCATTTAAAGCTCGTCTTTAAATTTTCAGCTTGTCATGCTTTACGGCTTGTTATTTCTCTTCAACTATTTTTTGAGATAACGCTCTATGATGTTCCAGACGCTGCTTCTTTCCAGTCCCAGCTTCCAGGCGGCGACTCCTGCAACATCGGCCTCATATATAAGCTTCATCTTTTCTTCTATTGATTTTTCATCCTCCAGCCACATCTTATAGGTAGCATTATCCTTACTGTATTCTACATAGTAGCAGCCCAGGGTGTCATTCCATTCTGCAGAAAGAGCATTATCCGATACCAGCTTCCAGGCCGGTGTCATGGCCAGAGCTTCACTGGACACCTCACCCTCTGCTGTCTCCTTCCACAATCTCGTATAAAAAGGTATGCCTACAATTAATTTATCCTTTGGTACCATTTCCAGACTATTATTGATGGCATCCTTTACAAATCCTATGGAGGCTACCGGTCCTGTCACCTCCGAGCCTGCATAATACTCATCATAGGCCATTAGAACGATATAATCGACTATAATTCCCTGCTCCTCCATATCATAATATTTCCTGTAAGGTGCCGGTATATAATTATCAACAGAGAGGACTATTCCGTTATTGCGGCACTTTACCGACAGCTCCCGCAGGAACTGGATGTAGTGGGGCCCCGAATCGCTTGTAATATATTCAAAGTCAATGTTCAGACCGTTAAGCTTGTAGGTTAAGGCACTTTCTATGAGATTGTTTATCAGGGTCTCCCTGCTTGAGGTGTGGGACAATAGCTCATACATATTAACATTTTGATCAAAATCATTAACCAGAGCCCATACCTCCAGCCCCAGGCTTTTAGCCTTTGTTACATAGTCCTCTGTTGCTATGGACTTGATATTGCCCTCATTGTCGCTTACTGCAAAAAAGGTGGGTGATACTACATTCAGCTGTTTTGTTTCAGCAATAAGGCTCTCCAGCTTATCTGCCGCATCGGTGTTAAAAATCTGATGGAAAGCCATATTTATTTTCTTTGATCTTTTTTGCGACGAGTATACAGGAGCCTGATAGGAGCTGCTGACTGTTTTATAGACAGATTCCTTGGTATGCTTTTGCCTTACATATCCCTTTATGCCATCCTCCGTCATTACCTTTATAAAGCCTTTTTTGGGAGCCTCCTCGGTATTCACCAGCATGAGACTGGTACCAACCGGCAGTATGCGCAATATCGGGCTTTTTATATCCGGTTCCGTCCTCAGCTGGGTTTCCTTGCTCACTTCGGTATATAAATAGTCACCCCATATATACTCTATAACCACACGATTAGGTTCTGTATAAAAGGCATAGTTAAGATCAGAATACTGCTTGACAAAATCCAGGGATATATATACCTTATCGGCAAACACCTCAACTACAGGATAATCCGTATCGGTATCCGTGCTGATGATATTCTTAATTACAGAATACTTTTTGCTTCCGGACTTCGCCCTGATAATCTCATCCGGAGTGGTGTAGGTCAGGGTATTCTCATTATTATCCCAATAAAAGCGGTGGTTAAAATAGGTCTTTACAGTATCCAGGTCTATGTAAACCTTATCATTAATTAGGCGTCCGTTTTGCTGGTATATTTCATTTTGCAGGATAATTAGTACCTCCGTATCGGAGACCTTATAGTAATCCGACAGCTGCATAACCTCACGGCTGGGCGTTAAGGCCTTTGCCAGGGAGCTGATTACAATGATTATAATTATCAACAGCGCTACGGCAGTCCCTACAATTGCAATTTTCATCCTTCTATCCATATAATTAACCAAGCCTTTCTACACACAGTCTGCATACTAAGCCCTTAGCCTCGCATCTCGCATCAATAAAATGTTCCATAATTCATCATAATTATAGCATTTAATTATAAAATCGTCATTATAAAAATTAATCCCACAGCCAAAAAACAACAGATGCCGGATATAGTCCAGACAATGAAGGCTTTCCTTCAAAATCTGTCCTCTATCCGGCACCATCAGGTCCGTCCCTAGCCAGATTACCGGCAGCAGTATAAGGAGCCGGGATAAATTGTCATCTGACATACCCTGCGGCAGTTCAAATCAGGCCGATTCCTGATATGGCTTCCCTGAATCCTCCCGCCTTTTAACGCTGACCTTCTTTAGCTGCCTTAGCAAAAGTATAGAGGGCTTTTTAAGTGCTACTGCAGTTACATATTTGAATATCAGCTACCGCATTTTTGCAGGCAAGTTCCTTCCCCGGTGCATGCCAGGTGCATTTTTACAATAGGATAAAAGCAGCATATTATTATAGATTTAAAGGCTTATTTCGGATAAGAAGGTTCATGTGATATGTTATACTTATCCGCAAAAGACCTTTGATTAGCACCCGAGAAGGACGGCAAAAAAACGGTTTACACTGCGGGATGGCATAACAGGATCAGGCGCCTCGGGAATTGACATTACATTGCAGCCGGTCTCAGCCGTCAGTATATGTATGGTCTTTTCATCTGCCTGCCGTATAAGATAGATTAGACTGCCACTTCCTGTAATATCTTTAATGCGCTGATGAAAATTTCTCAGCTTGATAAGCTCCCACTGTGCCCTGCCTGCCAGTACGATTTTTTTGTCACAGCGCAGGAATTCATTGATATTGGAGTCAAAATCAATTCCAAAATCAAATATCAGGGCTTCATAATCCTCTCCATATATTAACGGAACCTGCTCGCAGCTAATATCCTTGTAGCAGCTGATATTATGAAAGGAGAACATGTTCATCCGTGAGCTTGTCCATTCATAGGCTTCCTCAATAAGTTCCATATCATGATGTCTGTTGCATTCAATAAAAGCAGTCCTTTTCCCCAACTCCCCGCCCAGATAAAAGGCCAGCATCAGGCCTGTATAGGTCACACCTGTTCCGTGGTGGGTGCCAATCAGGCCTATTGAGCTTCTGTAGCTGTCCCGGTTGCCTAAAGCAAGCCTGGCCAGCAGCATCGGCTTATGCTTCATTTGAATAATCCTCCTAATAATCTTAACATCCTTTTGCTCTTCCTTTTTCCGGGTATGGCTGCAAGCTCCTCAAACAGCTCCAGGCCGTTTTTATGGTTAACTGCCGCAAATGGATCCGGCTCATAAGGGATCCTGTAGCAGACGGTGTTGTTCATGTTTTTTATGGCGCTGTAAAACTGCTTGCCGTTCATAAAGCTAAAGAGATATATTATGTCCCTTTGCCCGGTAAGCTTCAGCACCCTCTCGGAGTAATCCAACTCCCAGTCCTTAGCCCCCAGCAGGAGCAGCCTAATGTCGGCGGCAAGAAACTCAGCAATGTTATCCTCTGCGAGAATCCCGTAATCCATTACCACAGCCTGGTAATCTGCCGGAATACTTTTCTGACTGCTAAAGGCCTGCATAGCTATCCCGTTCAGCATATATATGCCATTATCAGCCATCCTACCATAATAGCGGTTCTTAATGGCTCTTATGCAGCCGCTTGCATTTTTTTCGATATAGAGGCATCTATAATTAATGCTCCTATAGTAGCAGCATAAGCGGAAGGCAAAATGTGTAACACCGATTCTTGACTGGGCACCGGCAACGGCAATAGTGATTGCTTTTTTCGGGAAATCATGAAATTGGCTTTTCCGTAATGCCGATAATTCTTTGTACAGAGCCTCAACTCCGGAATATCTTTGGGACGGATTGTATTTAAGACATTTGTTGATGATACGCTTTATGCGTTTGGAACATGCGCCTGAGTGATCAATATTTTCGGCATAATCCATATCCCCGTTTATTACAATTCCAGTAAGCATATAATATAAGAGCATTCCTATCCCGTAGACCTCGCAGCGCTCATCTATTCTACCCTGCCTGTAGAGCTCGGGTGCTGCATAGCCTCTTGTTCCGGTGTAGCCTGGACGCCGTTCCCTTTCATCGAGTAAAATGGCGCTTCCGAAATCAATCAGCTTTATGGTCATATCGGAAAGCATGATATTATCAGGCTTCAAATCAGGATATATCACAGACCTCTTCGCCGAATTCAGATAAAGAATTAGGTCACACAGCTGCAGGGCCGCATCTGTGGCAATATCCTCCCTTAAGACTCCGTTTTTCGATATAAATTCCCTTAAGGTTACACCTTCTATATATTCTTCGACAATGTAGGAACCTTCTTCATTTTCTTCAATATCATAAATTATAGGAATGCATGAGTGCTTAAGATTCTTAAGTATGTACGCTTCCTTTCGGTATAATTCGTAAAGGGGATTGCTTCTAGAAATGAATTTAATTGCTCGATAAGAATTTAATCTGATATGCTCTGCGAGATACACACTGGCTGTACCTCCACAGCCAAGCAAACCTAAGATTCTGTACTTTTGAAACCAGATTTCGCCCGTTACATCCTCTCCTTTCCTTCAGCCTTACGGTTAAGCCAATCTTCCTTAATTATAGGCAAATAAAGGAAAGTTTTCAACCATTTTTTAGCAGTCGTAATTAACAAAAATATTATAAAATTTTGTAAATATTTCTAATATATTATCATATAATTATGACTTTTGTTGCTAAACCTGTATTAGATGCAGAAAAGATTTAATAGCCTGATATATTGACTTTGATATCTTTTTAAATTATACTCAATGTATACAGTAGGAGAGATCTAATTAGCATTATACATTCCACCAATGGATGATAATCAATTTAGCGCAATGTTCCTTTAGTCCAGAAAGGGGTGGTACTTAATGAAGATCGAAAAGATCAGCGAAAATCAAATCAGATGTACCTTAAATAAAGATGACCTGATAGACCGTGAGTTAAAAATCAGCGAGCTTGCCTATGGCACTGAAAAGGCCAATACCCTGTTTTGGGATATAAAACAGCAGGCTTTTTACGAATTTGGTTTTGAAGTAGACGATATTCCGATTATGATAGAAGCTATTCCTGTTTCAGATGAATGTCTTATTCTGGTTATTACCAAGGTAGAGGATCCGGATGAGCTTGATACACGCTTCTCCAAATTTTCTTCCTTCAATGCCAGAGACAATTCCGAAGCGGCAGATGATGATTACTATGCTGATGAAATTATAAGCGGTATGTCTCAGGCGGACGACTATCTTGGTGATGATATAGATGAGAATGCCAAGGAAGATGCAAGCGGATTTATGGGGATTAATGATGAGGGGCTTGCAGCCAAAACCGTACACATTCAATCCAATCTGTGCAAGGTTTATAGCTTCCGTTCATTGCAGGAAGTAATTAATTTGGCAAGGATCATGCAGGGACTTTACAGAGGCAAGAACACTCTGTACAAGAATCCGATCAATTCGACCTATTACCTTGTGGTCTACATGTCAGACCATACACCCGAAGAGTTCAACAGAATCTGCAACATCATAACAGAATTCGGCAACTCGGAACGTTTCACATATGCAAGCTCATCATACTTTAATGAGCATTTTGAAGTAATTATCAAGGATCAGGCACTGCAGATTTTATCCAATATGTAAGAACTGACCGATATCAGATATTAGATCGTAACCTAACTAACAGCATAAAAAGAGCATCTGCATAATGCCAGTCGGCATATCAGATGCTCTTTTTATTAGCGGGTCAATCCGGTTCGTCTGTTTCAGATACCCTTTTAGTCTGTTACGTTTTACTCACCTGTTACGGCTTCAATTTTGGCCATAAGCTCATCAGGATCAAGTCCATGTACCATTGCTGCTTCCTCAAGGGTCTCAGCCTGTGAAGCCGGGCAACCAAGACAATGCATGCCTATATTCAAAAGAACGGGAATTATATCCTGATTAAGAGAAATAGCCTCACCGATTGTCATGTCCTTAGTTATCTTAGCCATATTGGTTTACCTCCTAACTTAAATATGCCTGACAGCATGTAACCATTCATTAAATACGAAGTAAGCGCTAATCCGGTACCAGCCCGCTTTGTCTAAAAAATATATTAATACTTATTATATATATATTATAGTCTGCTGCCGGATAAAATTTTACACCCCATCGTCTTTAAGTAATGCTTATTATATTCTATCCGGGAAATATCGTCAAGTGACTCAGATCACAAAATTGTAAGTGTCAAGTGCTTAGGATCACAAAAATTAAAATAAAATTTTTATAATTACTAAATTTGTGCTGATGCACAGGATCATACGGCAGTTCTGAGCACAAAATATACTTGCATTATTATCTCCAATGTATTAAAATGTAATAGATTGTTTAAGAAGGAGGTAATATACTATGGCATATACAATTAGTGATGATTGCATCAGCTGCGGTGCTTGCGCCGGGACATGCCCTACAGAGTCAATTTCTGAAGGTGCTTCACATTACGAGATTAATCCTGATACCTGCATAGATTGCGGTGCTTGCGCTGATTCATGCCCTACCGGTGCTATTTCCCAGCAGTAATTTTACATAATGGCTTTAAGCAAGCCTGACTGCAATTAAGCAAACAGACATGATAGACAAGCAAAAAGAGGATGTGTAAACCGCATCCTCTTCTTTTATTCATAAATTATCCTTTTCAATTTTACCTTTAACCTTCTTAAATTAATGCAGACATAATCCATGGCAATTTTCAATTATATGTATATTCTGTTTTTCTTCATAAATTTTGATTTCTTCTTTTTTTCAGCGGTGGCAGCCGCCATCAGTCTGCTTTTTTGATATTCTCTCAGGGCTGCATCAAACTTGCGGAAGCGTTCCTCCTCCTTTTCCTCCTGCAAGCGCATCAAGTAATTCATCTCCCTGATGACATTATCGGTAACAGCATTACATATTTCCTCGGTAAGAATACCGTTATTTTCCCTGAGAGCGGATAACATAATATCGCTCATAATTGTTTTAAAGCGGGTAAGCTTATCCTCCGGCTCCGCCTTCAGCTCACTTTTATTCTCATCGGCAATAAGGCTTGTCTCATTGTTATCATCCTGAGGCTTGTCCTCATACATCAGCTGGGTAACCTTATTTTCGTCGGCATCCCCCGCACTTTCATCAGCTTCACTACTTACCTGCTCCTGTGAGCTCAGATTTGCCAGAATCATCTTAATGGCCTTAAGCTGAAAACCCTTTTCCTTCAGTTTTTTAACCTTTCTAAAAAGCTCTATGTCTGATTCCCTATAGTAACGCTGATCCATCTCATTGCGTGAAATAGGCAGCTCCAGCTCCCTTTGCCAATATCTGAGAACATGCGCCTCCACACCAACGAGCTTGGCAGCATCTGAAATCATATATCTAACCTCATCCACCCAGACAACCTCCTTGAATTGTAATTTATTTCCACTTTTTACATTATATCATAGCAACCTTCAATTGCAATACAATATCAAGCTTTAATTTGATAAATTATCGACACAAAAAAGGGAAAACTATGATAAGCTTCCCCTTTTCAACAGAATATCCTATAATTATATTTTTAACCACCTGCAAATTGCAGATTAGCATGATAATAAAGCTTTTTATGTGCAATAGCCCTGTGCATTTTTGCAGGGCTTTATGCATATGTAAGATTACAGGCATCTCCGGCAAATATCTATTTATCTTTCAAGGTTAACAAACTTTGTGAACTCGCTCAGGTAAGCCAGCTTTACTGTACCTGTAGGGCCGTTTCTCTGCTTGCCTATGATTATTTCTGCAACCCCCGGCTCCTCGCTATCCTTATTGTAATACTCATCCCTGTATATAAACATAACCACGTCGGCATCCTGCTCTATTGCTCCTGATTCTCTGAGGTCGGACAGCATGGGCCTTTTATCCGGCCGTTGTTCGACAGCCCGGCTCAGCTGGGACAGGGCCACAACAGGTACATTAATTTCCCTTGCCAGTGCCTTGAGGGATCTTGATATCTCCGATATTTCCTGCTGCCTTGATTCGGTTTTTTTGTTGCTTGTCATCAGCTGCAGGTAATCTATTATAATAAGACCGATATTTTTCTCCAGCTTAAGCTTTCTGCACTTGGAGCGCAGCTCACTGATGGAAATGGCCGAGGTATCATCTATTATGAGGCTGGAATTGCCGATTACACGGGCGCTTTCCATAAGATTTGCCCAGTCCTCCGCTGTCAGCGTACCGGTACGAATTGCCTGGGAATTAACCCTTGAATGCATGGCCAGCATTCTTTTTACCAGCTGATCCTGAGACATTTCCAGGCTGAATATGACTGTAGGGATATTGCTTTTGATAGCAACATATTCGGCTATGTTAAGTACAAATGCGGTCTTGCCCATAGATGGTCTGGCGGCAATCAGGATCAGATCGGATGGCTGCAGGCCTGCTGTCTTATAATCCAGATCATAAAAGCCGGTGGCTACTCCGGTTACGCTACCCTGCTTCTTGGCTGCCGCTTCTATGCTGTCAATGGTTCTGAGCACCGCTTCCTTTATATCAACAATTTCCTTGCTTCCCCTGTTCTGTACTATGTTGAAAACCTGCTTCTCGGTCTTTTCCAGAATTACATCCAGCTTTTCCTTGTCCAGGTAGCAGTCGTTGGCAACCTCCTCAGCCACCTTAATCAGACGTCTGAGAATCGACTTTTCCTTTACAATCTGGGCATAGTATTTGACATTGGCCGAGGTGGGCACCAAGTCAACCAAGTCTCTTATAAACTCCAGGCTGCACAGCTGGGGAGGCACATCCTTCTCCTTCAGGCGGTTTTGAAGGGTAACCAAATCGACAGGCTTGCCTTCATTAAACAGCTCCACCATATTTTCGAAAAGGATGCCATACTGTTTTTCATAGAAATCCTCACCGGTTATCATTTCAGAAGCAGCAACAATCGCTTCCCGGTCCATAATCATAGACCCGATTACGGATTGCTCCGCTTCCTGACTATGCGGAAGTATTCTCTTTATTAACGCCTCATCCATACTATTCTCCATTCTAACGGCCATATTATGCCGGGATTCATCCATAAGGGCATCAGCCGCTGTTACACAAGAGCAAATTAGCCTGCCACAAGCTTTCCCCGGCAGGCCAATACCAAATCGCTAGCTAATACCAATTTTAATCCTATACAGCCTCGACAGTCAGCTTAAGCTGGGCTGTAACCTGCGGATGCAGCTTCACCGGTATGGTATATGAGCCCACCTGTTTAATGGGATCAGCTAAAAGCAGCTTTTTCTTGTCAATATCTATACCATACTGCTCCTTTATAGCTCCTGCTATTTCCTTTGAGGAAACCGAACCGAAGGTCTTTCCGCCTTCGCCTGCCTTTATGCTAAGCTTAACATTTAACTCCTCCAGCCTCTTAGCCAGGTTTTTTGCCTCCTCAAGCAGCTCCCTCTGTCTTTTTTCCTCAGCAGCCTTCTGCTGATTGAGCTCATACAGATTCTGCTTTGTGGCCTCAACACCAAGCTTCTTCGGCAGCAAGAAATTTCTTGCATAGCCATCATTAACCTTGACTATATCACCTTTTTTGCCCAAGCTTTTTACATCCTGCAACAGAATAATTTCCATATTAATCTCTCCTTTACAATTCGCCTTCTTCTCGCATCTTTAACAATGTAACCTTAAGCCTTTCAACTGCTTCATCAATAGTTGTATTGGCAAGCTGGGCACCGGCCACACTTAAATGGCCTCCTCCTCCCAGCTTCTCCATGATTATCTGGACATTAACCTCATCGATGGATCTGGCGCTGATATATATTACATTATTATACTCGGTCAATACAAAGGTTGCTTTGATATTATTAATATTAAGAAGCTCATTGGCAACCTGGGCAGCAAGAATCGTCGGGCTGTCAGATTTTGAGCTGGCACAAACCGATATTACAAAATGATTTAGATAAATTTCCGTATTGCTGATGGCATCCGCTTTGGTCTTGAAATCCTCCATTTCGCCACGGAAGTATTTTCTTATCCTTGTAATGTCTGCACCGCACCTGCGCAGATAAGCGGCTGCCTCGAAGGTCCGGACTCCCGCCTTGGTCAGGAAGTTATTGGTATCAATCATAATTCCTGCATACAGGGCATCAGCCTCCAGAGGCTTAAGCTTAAGGTTGCCTCCGATATATTGCATGATTTCCGCCACCATCTCACTGGTGGAGGATGCATAAGGCTCTATATACGAAAGCACCGCATTTTCAATAGCCTCATTAGTCTGCCTATGGTGGTCAAATATTACTATCGTCTTTGTATAATCTATCAGAGCTGAGCATTCAAGATAGGATTTGCGGTTGACATCCACAATCACCAGAAGAGTGTTGGCATCCACCACTCCTATCGCCTTGTCATTATTTAAAAACATATCCTCTTCATAGTCAGGATTGCCTACAAAGGTATTCATCAGCGGCCTCAGGGAGGAGGTTATATCATTAATGATAATATGAGCCTTTTTGTTAAAATATTTGGCTATACGGTAAATTCCTATAGCAGCGCCGAAGGAGTCCACATCTCCCAGCTTATGGCCCATTATTACCACCTTGTCCTTGCCCTCTACAAATTCCCTGAAGGCATGGGCCTTTACACGGGCCTTAACCCTGGTATTCTTCTCGACCGTAATACTCTTGCCACCATAGTAGGATATTTTATCCCTGTCCTTAACCACAGCCTGATCCCCGCCTCTGCCCAGGGCCAGATCAATGGCTGCTCTGGCATATTCATAGCTGCTGATCAACGAATCCGCATTGACTCCCAGTCCGATGCTTATGGTGACCGACATATCATTGCCGATATTGACATTCCGGACCTCCTCCAGTATGGAGAATTTATTAGCTTGCAGGACAGGAAGGTTTTTCTGCTGGAGTATGAAGAGGTACTTGTCCTTTTCCAGCTTCTTGATAATGGCATCAATAGCCTGCATATACTTATTGATTTTCCTGTCAACCAGGGCTATCAGGAGGGAGCGCCTTACCTCGTCTATACTATCAAGCGCTTCCTCATAATTATCAATATATAAAAGGCCGGTTACCAGCTTCTGCTCCTTGTTTTCCTTTTGCAGGGCAATAATTTCGGTTTCATCATACAGATAAACCGCTATAAGGGCATTCCTGCCCTGCCAGGCCTTTTCCGTATCTGCAAATCTCCAGTTTGCATCATCAAAATCAGGCACCAGCACCTTGCGCAGCAGCACCATATAGTTGCGGTCATTCAAAGCTATATGAAGGGTTTCGTCCTTAGCGCCTGTCGGCAGCACATCAGGTGTCAGCTCGGGGATTATATTGCTGATTGAACGCCTTGCGGACTTCTTTTCATGTATTATATCCATGAATTCGTCATTGCCCCACAGGAGCCTGCCATCAATGTCTATAACAGCATAGGGCAAATGCAGCTCCTTAAGGAGTCTTTTCTGAACCTGTCCGTAATCCATTGCAAATCTTACAAGCTCCGAGTAAATCCTGTTGCGTTTGGACAAAAAGATTATCATGGACAGAATAAAATAAACCCCTATATAGGAGGTCATCACCAGGCCTGCCCTTTTGTTAATCAGATATATACTTAAATTCATGCACAAAAGTATTGAAGTAAGTATAACAGGCCATAGCAAGTATACCCTTAAGATGCCGTTTGGCTTCATCCTTTTACTCATCTATACCACCATATAAAAGACCTTTATATATCAATCAATACACCCGGCCAGCCATGTGGCGGCCTGCTGTCCTTAATCCGGACAATGCCCCGTCTGGCAGCAACTTAGATAAATCCTTGTATTACAGTATATCATCAAAAACTAATATTTAAAAGATATGAATTAGATCTTTTACCTCGATTTTGATACTGTACTTCTCAATATACCCGATTTCTATTTATCATATGAAAAATTGCCTGAATCTCCTGTCAGAATAAATGCCAAAATAAATGGACGGCTCCTAACTGGAAAGTCCCCGTGCCGCCCATTATTTTAACAGTATTTATGCCAAAGTTAAAGCTTAATTTGCTTAATTTAATCTTTTTCTTTTGCTTTCCTGTTCTATTCCAAAACTTTCGCAATCTCCTGCAGGGTTTCAATAATGCTAATATGCTGCGGGCAGTGACCTTCACAGGCGCCGCAGGCGATGCAATCCGAGGCCTTGCCTTTTCCACCGGTTACCCATCTGTAATAGCCCTTTGTGCCCCACAGATTGTTGTACATCTTATAATCATTATAGCTGCGGAATATCTCAGGAATGGCTACCTTCTGAGGACAGTCATCCACACAATATCTGCAGGCCGTACAGGGTATCAGAGGAATTTTCTTCAGCTCGTCTATGACTTGATTTATAATTCCTCTTTCCTCATCATTTAATGGCTTAAATATCTTCATATAGCTCAGGTTGTCCTCCATCTGCTCTATGTTGGACATTCCGCTGAGGACTGTAATAACACCATCCAGGGATGCTGCATACCTTACAGCCCAGCTTGCCACCGACAAGTCAGGCCTTGCCTGCCTGAAGATCTGCTGAATCTCCGGCCTCATTACTGCAAGGGAACCACCCTTTACCGGCTCCATAATAATTATAGGCTTATTATATTTTTCTGCCACCTCATAGCACTGTCTGGCCTGAACATCATTGCTGTCCCAGTCTATATAGTTAATCTGAAGCTGTACAAACTCAGCCTCGGGATGTCTGCTCAGTATCCAGTCAAGATTTTCAGCCTTGTCATGGAAGGAGAAGCCAAAGTGCTTAATTAAGCCCTTTTCCTTCATCTTTACGCCAAATTCCCATGCTCCGAGCTCCTCCATCCTTTGCGCATTATCCTTATTTAAGGCATGCAGCAGATAAAAGTCAAAGTAGCCGGCACCGGTACGCTCAAGCTGGGTATCAAGAAGCTTCCCGCAATCCTCCGGCTTCTTCACCAGCCAGGTGGGAAGCTTGGTAGCTATCTGGAAGGCTTCTCTGGGATAGCGTTTTACTATAGCTTCCTTTACTGCGACCTCAGATTGGCCGTTAATATATGCATATGCGGTATCAAAATATGTAAATCCCGCCTCCATGAAGCGATCTACCATAGCCTTGGTCTGCTCCATGTCTATCTCGGATCCCTTCATGGGCAGACGCATAAGTCCAAATCCCAGCTTGGGAATATCCTTTCCTAAATAATCATTATACATTCATTATCTTCCCTCCTGATTAACTATAGTTAAATTATAATTCTGCATGTGCAGTATACCGGGTTAAATGCGTTCCGACATCTCCTCAAGGGTTTTTACAGTATTATACAATTCCGTCATGGATGCCGATATCTCCTCAAGAATAGCCATCTGACTCTGGAAAATATCATTGGACTCGTTTATGTCTCTTGATATTTCATCCGTTGATTCCTGAATATTATTAAGGATAACGTTTATCTTGTTGGCGGATTCGGTTGTATTTATTGACATTTTTCTGATTTCCTCAGCCACCACATTAAAGCCTTTACCGGCTTCACCTGCCCTGGCAGCCTCAATAGACGCATTCAGTCCCAGCAGGTTGGTCCGTGAAGCCACCTTTTTGATAAAGCTGACGATTTCATTAGTGTTATATGCATATTCAGAAGCTTTTTTGGACTTCTTAACAATATCGGAGGTCATTTCCGCCAGCTTCTGAATATCATTACTCATTTCATTAAGTGCCTTGCTTATCTCACCAAATGATACCGCCAGATTCTGAGCTATACTGTACAGCTTTTTGCTGCGCTCCTGATTTTTGGCCACCAATACGGAGCCCACTATTTCACCTTTGTCATTTTTAAGGGGAACCGCATAGGATCTGAAGGGAGCCCCGTATATCTCCTTGGGCACATCCTTTACCACCACCTCGCCGCTTCTGATTGCAACGGCAGCAGCTCCCCCTTCAGGAATCGGATCTCCGGGATCAGATCTAAGCTGCAGGCTTTTACATGACAGATTTTTTATAAATGCTCTTGTATCCGTTAATGCTACAGAGATTTCATCATCAAAAAAATACTGTAGATAGGGAAGAACCTTCTCAAAAGCCTGTATAATTTCCTCTTTCGTTATGTCGGCTTCCATAACACATCCCCCTTTGTCATGTGCGAATTAACGAAACGACATATGTATCTTTTATAATTTATTGTACATCAATTTGTCAATAAAACAAGGTGATTCTTCAAGTTTCGTAAGAAAAGCTTCCGGTTTTTATTGGCTAAATGATATTTCCATTCTTTCTCCATTATATTCTATAACTGCATCCGGCCCTTCTTCACATTCCAGCCCCATGCCCTTATCGCCTGCGGCAAGAATCAGATTGAACACTCTCTTAACCGGCATACCGGGATAGCTGCCCTCCCGCTTGTGTATGGTTAGTTTGCTTTTATCATCATCCCAGTCAAATTTTATTCTTGAGCTGGCTCCTGTTTCGTAATTATAATTGTCCCCTTCATCCTCATACAAAGTGAAGCAGCCGCTTGCCCCCCTGTATATCCGAAGCTCAATGGAAGCATCCTTTTTCTCACCGGAGTGCTGAACAAAAGGCCCTAACGGCAGAATTGAGCCGCTTTTTACAAACAGAGGCATAATATCTATCGGGGCGTCCGCCTCAATAGCCTTCCCTCCCTCATAAAGCCGGTTGGTCCAGAAATCATACCAGCTGCAGCCGGCAGGTAAATAAACCATACGGCTTTTTTTGATGCCCGACAGTTCCCTTGAGTTACTTTCATAATACATAGGCTCTGTAACAGGATTAACCAGAAATGCCGGGCCAAACATATACTGATCCCTGATGTCATAGCTTTTTTCATCATGTATAAAATCAAATGCCAAAGCCCGCAGCATAGTATAGTTTTCATGGGTTACCATACCTGCCAGGGAATATATATAGGGAAGCAGCCTGTAGCGCAGATTTATAAATTTGATCAAGCTATCGTAAAAGGGCGTTCCCTCTTCTCCAAATCTCCATGGCTCGCGGGGAGTATCCGTTCCATGGACACGGAAGATGGGCAAAAAGGCACCGTACTGGAACCACCTTACAAAAAGCTCCCTGTAACCAAGATCATTGCAGCCCTCGTTGTAATTACCGTTCCAGAACCAGGCGAAGTCTTTTTTTGCAACAAAAAATGCTCCTATGTCAAGAGTCCAGTAGGGCTCCCCTGTTACTGTAAAGTTGAGCCCGGCTGGTATCTGCCTTTTGAGGGTATCCCAGCTGGCCGATATATCTCCGGACCAGGTAATGGTAGCATATCTGTGCTGGCCTGCATAGGATGATCTCGTCAGATTGACAACCCTTTTCCCTGTACCGCTTTTTCTCTGTCCCTCATAAATCCCCTTTGAATGAAGCAGGGAATAGGCATTGATATATTCCGGATCAAGATATTTCTTAGCTTCCTCAGTATTTATTAGCAGCCTCTCTTCCGGTTCAGGCTTAATCTCGCCCTTCCAATCAGCTTCAAAGGGCTCCGTGCAGTCGCACCACCATGCATCTATCCCCTTGGAGAAAAGCCCCTCATATGCCTGCTGCCAGTAAAGCTCTCTGGCCCTTTCATTGAAGGCATCATAGGTGGACCTGTTGCCCAGCAGGAAGTTTTCATCCAGCATTTCTTTATGGTCGGCTCCTCCTTCAGCCATATTTGGCCAGATGGATACCATAAGCCTCGCATTAAGCTGATGGATTTCCTCCATCATCCCTTCAGGGTCAGGAAATCTTTTCGGATCAAAGCTCTTCTGCCCCCACTGGTTTTCAGGCCAGCTCATCCAGTCCAGCACGATTAAGTCCAGAGGAATTCTCCTTTTGCGAAACTCTCTGACTGTTGATATCAGCTCCTCCTGAGATGTATAGCGTTCCTTTGACTGTATATAGCCATAAGCCCATTTCGGAAACATGGGCGCCTTGCCTGTAAGCTTGCGGTAGCTGCCGATTATATCGTCAAATCCAGGCCCATATATAAAATAATAATCCATCTCGTCATCCGTATCCGTCCATAAATAGGAGCCATATATATCATCCCTGAAAATAGCAAGGGAATATGTATCAAGCAATATTCCATAACCCCGGGTGGATAAAAGCATTGGAACCACAGCCTTCATATTCTGCTGATAGAGATACTGATGGCTGCCTCGCAAATTCATAATCCCTTCCTCATGGGAACCTAAACCGTATAGGGCCTCGCCTTCACTCCATTCAAACATAAGCTTTGTATGATAGGCAGTCCTGTCCTTGATGCGCTCCGCACCGGTGACATCCGTCCTGAGCCCGTCTACACTCTGAAAGCTCGTAATCTCATGCTCCTTATCATAAACATATTTGTAAACATCAATCTCTGACAGATATTTGCCACCACTCTCCGGCTCCTTTACAAGCAGCCTGCCATCTGAATCATAGTAGCTAAAGGCACAGCTTTTTTTGCTTATCCTTATTTTTAGCCTGTCTGTAGCAAGCTCCAGATAATCGCTGTATTCATCAATGCGCCAGTTTGCAGTGGATTTTGCCTCCGGCAATACAATCAGGCTTTTTTTATCACTGAAGCTTTCCTCCTGTGTATATACAATCCTTACGACACTGTCACCAAAGGGCTCCAGCTTAAGCCTGCCCTTAGTTGTTTTCAAAAGCACATAATCATCATATTTTGCAAAGCCACGCAATTCCATGTTCATTTCTTCCTTTCCCTTGCTGGTATTTGCATAATCCTATCCGGCAAAAGCTAATCCCATCCGGCAAAAAGTATAGGGAGCCGGCCGCAGGATATTAGCTAAAGGATTATAGAGATTTAGTTAAGACAGATTATATTTAAGCCAATTTTATCTTGATTATAATAATATAATTATATTTCATTTTTAGTTTAATATCTAACATCATATTGCTAATTTATATAACAATATTGCTGTTTTCACCCTTCAACAAGCAGGTACTTCCTATTCATTATATGGGATTAATCATCATATGAGATATTTCATCATAAGAGATAGTCACTGGGAAAATCGGAGAAAATGTCTTGCAAGGTGCGCCCGTCGAGCACATTACGAATTTAAGAAAGCGGTCGGCAAAAATAAAAAAAGCGGTCAACAAACTGTCAACCGCCTGCTATTAAATATGATAATTATCCTGCAGAGATTCCATAAGACCATATTCCAGCAATATCTGCTCAAGTCGCTCCTGGCTCATCGGTTTTGGAATAGTAAAATAGGTATTCTCATCAATCGCCTTGGCCAGTTGCCTGTATTCATCGGCCTGCTTGGACTGAGGGGCATACTCAATGACCGTCTTGCGGTTAATTTCAGCCCTTTGCACCACATTGTCACGGGGAACAAAGTAAATCAGCTGGGTTCCCAGCTCGGTGCAGAAGGCCCGAAGCAGGTCAATCTCCCGGTCAACATTGCGGCTGTTGCAGATAATGCCGCCCAGGCGCACGCCACCCTTTTGGGCAAACTTGGCTATTCCCTTGGCGATATTGTTGGCAGCATACAAGGCCATCATCTCACCGCTGGCTACGATGTATATTTCCTTTGCCTTTCCTTCACGAATCGGCATAGCAAAGCCGCCACACACAACGTCTCCGAGCACATCATAAAATACATAATCCAGGTCCTCGGTATAGGCCCCCAACTGCTCCAGCAGGCTGATGGAGGTAATTATTCCCCTTCCGGCGCAGCCTACACCCGGCTCCGGTCCTCCGGATTCAACACATCTGATTCCACCAAAGCCGGTCCGCATAATGCTGTCCAGGTCAACATCCTCCCCGGTTTCCCTGATGGTATCAAGTACAGTACGCTGGGCCAGGGTTCCAAGAAGAAGCCTGGTAGAATCCGCCTTCGGGTCACAGCCTACCACCATAACCTTTTTCCCGCTTTCCGCAAGCCCTGCCGTCAGGTTCTGGGTGGTTGTGGATTTTCCGATACCGCCTTTGCCGTAGATGGCAATTTGTCTGATTTCTTTACCGTTACTGCTCATATACCTATCCTCCAAAATTATATATTATACTCAGGCTGCGGCATTGCGCTCGCCAGCTGCAGTTTCTCAAGTATACTCCTTCTGATGGAAAGAAATTCGCTTCCTCCCCGGTGTCTTGGATGAGGAAGTCCAATCTCCATAATCTCACTGATTTTTCCCGGCCGGGGTGTCATAATAACAACACGATCGGAAAGATAAATCGCCTCATCCACATCATGGGTTACCAGAATCATTGTTGTATTATTTTCCCTGTGCAGCTGCAGCAGCTTATCCTGAATATCCGCACGGGTGAAGGAATCCAGCGCCCCCATCGGTTCATCCAGAAGCAACAGCTTGGGATTATTAATCAGAGCCCGGGCAATTGCCACCCGCTGGGCCATTCCGCCGCTAATCTGATGGGGGAAGGCCTTTTCAAAGCCGTTTAGCCCGATCAGCTCTATAAAATTCTTCACCTTCTCCTTGTTTTCCCTGTATACATGACGGGCTTTCAGGCCGGTAGCAATATTCTTTTCAACCGTAAGCCACTGAAAAAGGCCTCCATGCTGAAAAACATAGCCTCTCTCCGGGTCCGGTCCTGTTATTTGCTCCCCGTCAAGAATCAGGCTTCCGCTCTCCGGCTTGTCAAGCCCTGCAATCAGCCTCAGCAGGGTGGTTTTGCCACAGCCGGAGGAGCCGATTATGGACAGAAACTCTCCCCGGTAAACATTAAGATTAATATTGCTGAGGGCCTCCACATGGTTATCGCTGTTGTCGTAATATGTACGGTTGACATTCTCAATCCGCAGGATAATATCCGCAGCAGACAAATTCCTGCTCATTCCTTCACCCATCCTTTCTGCCAGCGAAGCATATATGCCCTGATAAAAGCGATTATTTTCATGATTATGCTGAAAAGCACGGCCATCACCAGAATTGAGGCATATACCTTATAATAGGCCGACCAGACCTTGCTTAAATTAATGTAATAGCCAAGTCCTCCCGGTTGCCCCATCATCTCTGCCATTACAAGAGTTGTAAAGGCAAAGCCGTTGGCATTTGAAATGCCTGTAAAAATCTGAGGCATGGCATGGGGAACTGCTACCCGAAATACCAGGTAGGGAGTTTTTGCTCCAAGGGTTTTTGCCACCTCAAACTGCCATTTGGGCGTGGACTGTATACCCTGGGCGGTGAGAGCAGCTATGGAAAACCAGGCGCATATCACTATCAGAAATGCCGCCGCCGAAAAGGGTGTCGGAAAGAGAGTCAGGGCAAAGGGCATCCAGGCCACTGCAGGAATGACGCCTGTAAGCTTCAGCACAGGATAGACCCAATAATAAACCTTGGGAAACCACCCGATTAAGATTCCGGTACCGATGCCAAATATTACGCCAAGAGTAAAGCCTACGAAAAAAAGTCTTAATGAATAGAGCATATTTTCATATATAAAGCCCGATTCGATTAGAAAGGCCTCAAGAATTTTTGCCGGTCCGGGGAAGAAGGGCTGCGGCAGTAGCAAAAGCTTTGTGCCCAGTATATCCCAGACAGCAAGGCCAATACCTACTGCCAAGCGGAAAGGAGCCCGGCTGATAAATTTTGCCCTCCTGCCGGGGTCAAAATATGAAAATATGCCAATGGCTGCATAAAGCAATATAATCGCCAGCAGCACCAGACGATAGAGATCGTTAAAGGTAAGCAGAAAAGCTCCCACGTTATACGACTTTATCTCCACATCCGCTATCTGCTTAACAAAAATATTGGCTGCTATGGCAGCAATGAAGCCGCTCAGGGTAAAAATTAATTTCACTGTCCATTCCCAGCCGGAGGCAATTTTTTCTCCTCTGTACTCCTGTTTGGCCTTGATGGTCGCAATAGCAGGCAGGTATGATTTTACCAGATTGCGCATAGCATTAGCCTCCTGTAACTTTTTGATTGCCGCCCGGCGGGTGCTGCCGGGCGGATAGTCCTTATTGATAAAGCTCTATTTGATAAAGCTGTTTAGTTTGAGCCCAGGTTAATGTCCACCTCGCTGAATGAGCCCTCCGTGAAGGCAGCCGGCTCGGTCTGCAAATATCCGATTTGATAAAGCTGCTCGGCAAAATAGAGGACATTTTCCTGTACCCTGTCCGGATCCTCCTCCCTGTCGGAATAGGACGGATACATATAGCTCTTTATAAGCTCTATTGCCAGCTCCCTGTCTTCTATCTGGGCATATTTGCCGTTGATAATTATGTCAACTGCTTCCTCAGGATTCTTTGATATCCAATCCTGAGCCGCCCGGTATGCCCGCAGCAGGGCTGCAACCTTTTCAGGGCTATCCTTCAGCAGCTTTTCCGATGCATACAGGAAGCAGCAGTATTTGCCTGCAAAGGGTTCATCCTTTGAAATGTCAAGTATTACACGGTACTTGCCGGTCTTTTCCTGAACAGAGCCAAAGGGATCCCAAAGGGCTGCCACATCAACCTCGCCCTTGTTCAGGGCCTCCACTGCCAGATTGCCGTCAGAGAAGGGAAGGAAGGTTACCTCTCCATCCTCCTGCTTCGCACTGATGCCGTTCTTCTCCAGCCATACGCTTGCCACCTGATGGGGCGTTCCGCCTATTTCATCTACACTTATTCTTTTACCCTTCAGATCATGAACCCCCTGTATCGGTGAATCCTTCGGAACAATCAGCTTGATGCAGCCATAGTGAAGACCGTCCACCACCTTTACCTTTACACCGTTTTCAATGGAGGGGAAGAACTGGAAGTCTCCGTTTACAATTGGTATGGTGCCGTTGTTCAGACCGATTTTGCGGGTTTCAAAGTCCGCAGAAATTAAATTTACATCAAAGCCCTGCTCCGCAAAGAAGCCCTTTTCATATGCTATGTAGATGGGAGCTCCGCAAAGAGAGCCATCCTTGCCGGGAATATCGATTTTACCGTACTTATATTCGCCAGCTGCGCCTCCGGCCTTATCCTTGCTCTGGCTGCTGCTTTGGCTGTTGCTCTGACTGCCACTCTGGCTTCCTGTATTAGTAGCTTTATTTGCTTCCTTTTTGCCGCAGGCGGCCATCAGGCCCACCATGACAGATAATATCGCTATTATACAAATAAATTTTCTTATATTCTTCATGATATAAAACACTCCTTTACATTTATTCAGATAAAGCCTTATTAAATGCCTGCTCCAAATCGGCAATCAAATCCTCGATATCCTCCAGCCCTGCGCTTATCCTGATCAGATTTTCAGGAATATCGGCAAGAAGTTTCTCCTCAGGCTCCAGCTCTCCATGGGTGGTCTGGGGAGAGTTGACTATCAGGCTGCGGGCATCTCCGATATTGACATGGTAGTGAAAAAGTTTTACCGAGTTCAGGAAGCTTTCTCTTTGCTCTGTTGTTCCCTTAAAGCCAAAGGAAAGAATTCCTCCTGTCCCGTTTTTGAAATCTCTCTGCGCCAGCTCATGATATGGACTATCCTCCAGTCCCGGGTATCTGACCCATTCCACAGCCTTATGGTTCTTGAGGTACTGTGCCAATGCTGTTGCATTTTTCACCTGCTTGGCTATACGCTCAGACAGGGTTTCCAGCCCAATCAGAACAAGATAAGCATCAAACGGGGACAGGGCAGCCCCAAAGTAATTGAGATAATTAAAGCGTATCCTGCCTGTAAATGGAGTCTGTGGAAATACCTCCGGAAAGCTGCGCCAGTTATCATTAATGTCGCGCAGGGTGTAGTATTTTTCCGAAAACTGAGGGAACTTCTCCGTCTGCCAGTTGAATTTGCCGCTTTCCAGCACCAGACCGGCAATTACATTGCCGTGGCCGGTCAGGCCCTTGGTGGCTGAGTAAACCACAATATCGGCGCCATGGGCAATGGGGTTATACAGATAGGGAGTTGCCACAGTATTGTCCACAACCAACGGTATGCCATGCTCATGGGCCACCTCGGCTATTGCATCAATGTCCAGCAAAACCCCACTGGGATTGCTGATGCTTTCAACATATATGGCTTTTGTATCAGGCGTGATTTCCTCATGGAGCTTTTTTGGATTCTCAATATTCTTTGCTATATCAAATTTAATACCGAATTTGGGATAGACCTTTTTAAAACTGTCTGCGCTTCCTCCATAAAGATATGGAGAGGTAAGTATACGGCCTCCGCCTTCAGCTATATTAAGCAGGGTATAGCTGATGGCAGCCATACCTGAGGCAAGAGCTATCGCTCCTGCCGCTCCGTCCAGGGCCGCAATTCTTTGCTCCAGCACGGCAGTCGTCGGATTTCCCACCCTGGTATACAGATTGCCAAGCTCTCGCAGGCCAAACAATGCTTTGGCGTGCTCTACATCACGAAAGTCAAAGGATGTGGTTTGATAAATAGGCGGAGATACGGCATAGTTGTGATTCTTTGGCTCATAGCCGGCCCGCAGTCTCTGGGTATCAAACCGATAGCTGATATTTGTTGAATTCGAAGACATATGATTTTTCCTCCTGATAATTTAGTTTCATTAGATCGTGGCATATCAGACATATCACACATATCGCTCATATCACAGTCACCTGACATATCAAACCACCTCCTTTTATATAGATTTATCTTAACGCCGGTTCGGCGGTAAAATCTCATTTCCAAGCTGTATCTACGAATTTGACTAAAAGCTTGCTGCTTGCTGCCTATCCTTTGCCTGCTTTCAGACTCTATGAATCCACAATACCGTTTATTAGCTGTATTCAAATTTAAATTTAATCTCCTCATCCATGGGAAAAGGTATTCTCCAGACTTATAGGGCGAATATACAGCTGCCCTGATACATCAAGACCGCCGGGGATTCCTGCCGCATCTGCCCTGCAGCGCTGGCAATGCCTGAAGACACTGATATAATTTTGCGCCTCAGACCTTACCCTGCTAATCAGCCCGCAGCCGGGCGCACTGCACCAGCTAAGCTTATGCTGGGGAATCAGGGGGATGATATTAAATATCCTTGCCCCGCACTCTGCGCTTGTTTTTGCCACCTCCACCACATGATCCGCATTAATCTCAGGGATCAGGACGGTATTGACCTTTACCGTTGTGCCAGCCCCGGCAACCTTTCTTATGCCCTCCAGCTGATTTCTTATCAGTATTTTTGCCGCCTCAACGCCCTCATATCGCCTGCCATGGTAGATTATACTTTCACATATTCTGGCCTGAACCTCCGGATCTACGGCATTTACCGTCACCGTAAGACTGTCTATGCCTACATCTATAATTTCATCAGCATAATCCGGCAGCAAAAGGCCGTTGGTACTCATACATTTGATAATATGGGGCAGTTCCTTCTTAATCAGACGAAAGCTTTCAAGAGCATATGGTGTTGCCAGGCTGTCGCCCGGTCCGGCAACTCCCGCCACAGTTATATCAGGACACAGCTCTATTGCCCTTTTAACCAGCTCCACCGCCTCCTGTGGACTGATAATACCCCTCGCCACTCCGGGGCGGTTGTCGGTATCATTAATATCACGCTTGCAGAAATTGCAGAAGATATTGCAGCCAGGGGATACCGGCAAATGAATACGTCCCTTATTGCTTTTGGCTCCAAGCGAAAAGCAGGGATGAGCCTTTTTTAATTCCTCAAATTCTGCTGCCACAGCCACACCTCCTTTAGCCGGTTTCCTCAAGCAGTCCTCTGCCAATCAGCTGTGTGTTGATATCCTCTATTTTTCCATAGGCCTCAAAGACCCTCTTGCCCTTTGCAGTCATATAAGCAGCAGCGGCCTCTCCTATTCTCAGTACAAATATGGCATCACAATCATTAAGCACAGCCAGCAGGTGCTCAAATCCACCTTCACAATGACCCTGACATTTGGCAGCTGTCTTGCGGGTCTCTACAAAATGTGCCTCTGTATCCAAATTATAAATCTGCCAGTATCTGGCGGAACCAAAGTGCTCATCAATAACGATCCCGCTGATGCTGGCAAAGCCTACGCGATATCCCAAAAGCTTCGCCTCCCTTTTGCATACCCATATGATTCGCCTCCCTTATGCATAGCTTGAAAGAACCAGATGGTAAATGTCCTCTATAACCCGGAGGCCTCCGCTAAAGCCTGCATAGTTTGTTGTAAGCACCAGTCGATAAGGGCTTGGTATAGCAGCTGAAATGAAATCATAATCCTTTTCCTTTGCCAGCTCCTTATCCCAGCCGGAGCCTATAATCAAGCCCCTGCCCTTGTGGCTGATTCCCCGGAGGATCTGGTGAGCCTTTCCTGCATCGGGCTCAAAGTATATGGGAATTTCCTTCTTGTTGCTGGTGCTTTGCAGATCGGCACGGATTGCATCCTGGAATTTCTCAGGTGTACCGTCGGTAACAAACTGCTCCTTGGGCACTATTCCTACCTCATGCAGCAGGAATTTGGATAAGGCAACCACGTAGCCTGCGTCATGCAGAATATGGGCATGGTTGGGAAGACCATATCTGAACTCCAGCAAAAAGGTTGCCAGATTATCTATTTCCTCATAGTAAACGTCAGACTCATGCTTGATAAAGGCACGTGCCGCCGCCTCATCAATTTGGGCCCCCTGGGAAAGGGCAAAGTCCAGTACCTGGTTCAAGAACTCGGTCGTTTCATTTGCCCCGATGGGAATATGATGGAACCAGGTATATTCCTGCCCATATCTGGCCTTAAGATTATCTACTATCGGCTTGCCGTACCAGGGTGAAACAAGTACATTAAAGCCGGCAGCGGGTATGGTCTGCCACTCCTTTACTCCGCCACAATTGGGCCCAAACAGGACATTTGCCTTAAGACCCAGTCCTGCCAGCAATCTCTTGTATTCAGCGAGATTCCCCTTCCAGAAGGGATCCTGATAGGGTATGGAGGCGATTAAATTCACGGTGTTTTTCTCCGATTTGAATTCATATTCATCTTCAAATCGGCTTACATACTGATCTATAATGGCATTTACCACCAGGCTGTGGGCTTCAAAATTGTTGGCCTTAAAGCCCGCTGTTTCCACCGATACGATCGGCTTTCCCTCCTCAGCAAATTCAGCCACCAGACTGTCAGCATCATCTCCTACGATACCTGCGGTGCAGCCAGTCATAACCACCTGTAAATCGGTATCCAGCACCTTATAGGTGTTTTTGATAATTTCCCTCAGCCTGTTTATGCCGCCAAAAACAACCTCCTTCTCGGTAAAGTTCGTGCAGGGTGATGTGCAGCCGCCCGCATATCCGGTGGAGCGCTCAAAAAATCCGGCTATCATTTCACCGCAGCCCGGGCCGGAATGTAGAATCGGTACAGCCCTCGGGATTGCCACCACGCTCTGCAGCGCGCCTATAGCGCAGGTATAACGTTCCTGCTCAATCAGTCCCGACTTGCTCATTTTATACGCCTCCCTTCAGGAAATAATCCGGTGCCTGCTGTAGCCACCATTTGGTATATGGATTTATGGCATGCTTTTGCAGGTTCTTTACAAACTCGTCGTTTTCCAAAACCTCAAGTATACGCTCGCCGTAGTTAACCAGCCCTTCGTAGCCCATGGAGTAGTGCTCGTCACCCACCAGAAGTGACGGGATGCCAAGCTTAGCACCCCAGAGGGTCATGCCTCCGTGTCTGGCAAGAAGCAGATCCGGCCTGATACGGTTAAGAGCATTGACCAGCTCAAACTCCTGCTTGTTGCAGACATTGAAGTTAGTCACATTGCCGTAGTCGGCAACCCGCTGCGCCAGCTGGTCATTTTCCTTACGGCCGCTGTCATATATAGGGTCATGGTGGAAGATAGCCGCACCTATTGCCTTGATGCCCAGCTCGCCCAGCACATCCAGCAAGGCATGCCCGTGGGCCGCACCGGCTGTGACATAAGCCGTCTTACCCTGAAGCTTCCTGCGAAGCTCTTCTATTTTCAGCAGATACTTTTCCTTCTTTTCTGCAATTATTTTCTCAGCGATGTCCTCCTTTCCAAGGATTTTACCCAGAGCCCTGAACCACCTGTCGGTCTGAGCAATACCGTAGGGAGGTGCCGCAGGGATTTCAGGAACACCAAAGTCCTGTTCCAGTACAGCCCCCAGATAGCTTCCCAGAGTTGAGCAGGCCTGAACCGTTGCAGCGGCTTCGCTGGCAAATTTAAGCCCGTTTACCGTGGAATAGGGGGTGATGAAATTGGGCTTTGCGCCAAAGGGGGCGAACCAGTCTGAGAAGACATCGCTGCCCCAGAAGTTGATAACATTTATCATGTCATCCCGTCTCTGTCTCGGCTTTTGTATCAGCTTGCGGGCTATGCCGTGGTAGGCCGCATCAAAGCCTGTGGTCCATACCTTTGAGCGGAAGCCTTCACAGAAGATTGCCACAACCGGGATGCCTAATTCCTCTTCAGCCTCGTTGCAGACGCTTTCCACATCATCTCCGATTATTCCTGCAGCACATGTGGTCAGCACAAATATGGCATTAGCCTGCGTACGTTCATATACTTCACGAATGGTATTTGCCAGCTTGATATTCCCTCCGTAAACAGTATCCTTTTCCTTTAAATTCGTGGTGAATATATGACGGGGTGTAGGACGCCCCAAGCCCCGCAGAGGTGCATTAACCCTGTAGGTAAATGCAAATTCATGCAGGCAGGAGGCGCAGCCAACCGGCCCATGGCTGATTACGGCTGCATCCTGTATCAGCACCGTCATGCAGGCAGCCTTTGAGGTGGCGCAGCCAAGACACTGGCTAAAGGAACGCTCCTTATCCTTAAGGCCTGAGTAGCTGGCTTCAACCAGCCCTTTTGCGTCCCCCTGATAACCGGTAATTGAATTTATTCTTATTTCCCTAATCTGAACTTCCGGGAGGGTTAAATTGATTTTTGACATTAGTTATCACTCCATTCGCTAAAGATTCGATTGATTTTGTACTCATTCGATATGTACGGCGATCCTGCAGGGGCGCTGCTCCCAGCCTCCTGTAAAAGCTCTCTGCCGCCTTATTGTCCTCCAGCACATACCAGTCCAGGCGCTGAGCCCCCATCTGTAAGGCAATTCCGGCCAAAGCTCTCATAAGGGCCTTGCCTATACCTTTGCCCCGGTAAAGCTCGCGAACATACAAGTCCTCCAGAAAGAGGTTTTGCCTGCCGCAGAAGGTGGAATACACCGGATAAAAGAGGGCAAAGCCTGCGGGTCTGTCGCCATATTCGGCAATCAGGACAGATGCCTGCTTTTTATTGAAAATAGTGTCCGTCAGCTCTTCCTCGGTGGCTGTTATCTGATCAGCCATTCCTTCAAATTCAGCCAGCTCCCTGATCAGAGAATATATCAGCTCACTGTCGGACAAATCGGCATATCGAATATTTATACTCATGAAAAGGCCACCTCAAATGCCTGCTGCAAATCAGCTATTAGATCCTTCGGGCTCTCAAGACCCAGAGACAGACGGATTGTATCTGTAGACAGCCCTGTCAGTTTGCGCTGTTTGTGTGTCAGCTCAACATGAGTGGTTTCGGTGGGGTTAATAATAAGTGAGCGAGCGTCTCCTATATTAGCCTGATAACTGAAAACCTTTGTTGCAGCCAGGAATTTACGCTTCTGCTCCTCTGTCCCTTTAAAGCCGAAGGATACAACCGCACCTGCCCCCTTAGGGAAGTATTTATCTGCCAGGGCCTTATAGGGATTATCCTTGGCATAAGGGTGGCGAACCCATGAAACATGCTCATTTTGCTCCAGATACTCTATAACAGCCTTAGCGTTGGCCACCTGCTTTGCCACCCTCTCCGACAGTGTTTCAAGCCCAAGCAGTACCAGATAAGCATCAAATGGAGATAAGGCCGCTCCCAGGTAATTAAGGTGCAAAGCCCTCAGGCGTCCGGTAAAGGGCTCATTCGGAAATACATCCAGAATGCTTCGCTCCCTGTCATCAGCATCCCTCAAAAACCACAGCGGTTGCAAAAAATGCTCATAGTTTCCATTGCCGTAATCAAATTTTCCGCTTTCCAGAACTACGCCCGCTATAACATTTCCATGCCCGGTCAGCCCTTTTGTAGCCGAATACACGACGATATCTGCTCCATAATCAAAGGGATTAAGCAAATATGGTGTAGCCAGGGTGTTGTCAACTATCAGCAGGATACCGGCCCGGTGTGCTACAGCTGCAATTTTTTCAATGTCCGGTATTGTGGCGAAGGGATTGCTCAGGCTTTCTATAAAAATCGCTCGAGTATTTTCTTTTATCCCTCGCTCAAACTCGCTTATATCATCCGGATTTTCAACTATATCAACCTCCAGGCCGATATCCGGAAATAGGGAGGAATAGGCATCCAGGCTACCGCCATATAGCCGGGCGCTGCTGAGAATCCGGCCACCCTTTCCTGCCGCATTAAGCAGGCTGTAGGATACTGCCGCCATTCCGGAGGCCAGAGCTATTGCTGCTGCAGCTCCATGCAGCTGGCTTAGGCGCTTTTCCAAAACATCCACTGTCGGATTTGATAGCCTTGTATATATAGGATCACTTTCCGAAAATGAGAAGAGCCTATCTGCTCGGTAGCTGTCACCGAGAGTGAAGGCAGCGGTCTGATATATAGGAACGGAAACCGCATGATTATGCTCCGCAGAGTTATATCCTCCCTGAACCTTTAAGGTGTCAAATTCATATAATCTACTCATTTATACCCCTCCGAAAAATTTTATAACAGCGCATATGTCATTGCTTAGTGTTTTACTTATATTATTCCTTATCTTTTCAGGACTCCACGCCATTTACCTTGATTACATATTTATTATATATGTTTATATCTTAAAAAAATATACTAATATAACCTTCCTTCTCTCATCTGATAGATTCGGTAGCCATAGGCTATAATATCCGGATCATGGGTAACCAATAAAACCGCTACTCCTTCGGCTGCCGCCCGGCTGAAAAGCTTCATCACATAGCCGGCACTTTCAGTGTCCAGGTCGTTGGTGGGCTCATCTGCCAGCAATAGCTTTGGATTATTTATAAAAGCCCTTGCTATGGCAACCCTCCTGAGCTCACCACCCGATAAACTCTTCGGATAGGCATTTGCGAGATGCTCTATACCAATTTCCTTTAGCAAAGCCAGGGCCCGGTCACGGGCATCGCCCCTGCGTCTGTGCAAAAAATAGGGCAGGCGCACATTATCCAGTACCGTAAGGTTTGACAAAATACTGTATCCCTGAGGGATAAAGCCAATCTTTTCGTTGCGAAGGGCTGATAAATCTCTGTCTGATAGTGACATCAAATCGCTGCCGTCAAATACCACCTTTCCCGAGCTGGGACTAAGCAGTCCTCCTATAAGGTTGAGCAGGGTGGTCTTTCCGCTTCCTGAACGGCCTGCGATTATGGCAAAATCGCCTGAATTAAGTGATAGACGCACGTCCCTCACCGCATAAAAGCTTTTGTCGCCATAGGAGTATTTTTTGCACAGGTTAGTAAGTTCCAGCAGCATTTACTCACCCTCCCTGAAAGTAAGATAGGTTTGGGGGCGACATAGCTTTACTGCCAGATAGGCTGACGCAGTGGGTCCTACGGCTACTGCAGTAATTAGCGAGCCTGTCAGCAGGGTCGCTATCCATATGGGAGAGGGCATAAGGTAAGGCAAGCCTATGCGGTCGGCGATATAGACATTAAAGGGAAATACAATCGCAGCAGCTATGCCGGTTCCTATTACGCCACCCATTCCGCTGATATACAGCGACTCCCAAAGCAGGATAGCTGCAAGTCTTTTTCTTGTGGCCCCCAGCAAACGCAAGGTGGCAAATTCCTTTTTGCGCTCGTTTGCAGTAGCTGAAAAGACCACAGATAAAATGAGGAGAGTTATGACTAAAAAAGTAATTGCAAACAGTTTAAAAAAGCTGATGAAATTGCCAAGGCTTCTTGAAATGCTGCCGATTAACCCCTGGGTCTTAATTATCTGAACACCATCCATACTCCTGCGGATATCGGTAATCAGCCGTTCTATGCCATATCCGTCCTTAACCTTTATCAGTACAGATGAAATGCTACCCTCAGGGTCGGTACCTGCAAGGAAATTAAGTCCCTTTTGTCTTGCCCTCTGATATAGATCCTTAATTGTCTCTATGGATGCAAATACGCTTTGATCAAGTCCTGTTCCGGTTTCATCAAGCCTTGCGGCAACAGGATAATCCTTATCGAAGAACCTGATATGCTTATTATCCTCAAGCTCAATATCGCTTCCCACTATCAGGGCACCCTTTTCAATATTTCCTCCGACAGATTCTTTAATCCAGGGGCTGATGGTAAAATCGCTTGCCGGATCGATGCCTATTATTTGTACAGGGACTGAACAGCAGGATGCGCTCAGGGCTGTAAGATAAAACTGGGTCGATAGCTTTGAGATTCCGTCCAGCTCTTTTAGCTTATCTGCAATTCCTTTATCAAAATAAAAATATGAGGGTTTTCCTGTCAAAAGAAGAGCCTTCTGATCCGACTCATGGCCAAGGGGTACCACTATCAAATCCGCACCAATTCTGGCTTCCAGCCCGCCCAGACCATTTTTCAGGCTAATACTCACCAGACTTCCCCCGAAAAGTACGAAGGATAAAACCGATACCACTATTGTCAATGCATATGTGCGAAAAGGCTTTCTTTTTAGGTTAAATCTGGAGAGCTTATGTGGGGTCAATGCCTGTGCCATCCCTTATCTCCCCCTTATTTCCCTGTTTGAATAAATACAAGGTATTTACGGCAGTAAAGAAAACAAGTAAAATGCTTATTATGGCTATAGACGGCAGAGTTAGGCTTCGGCAACTCATATGTACCTTAGAGCAAACTCCTGTTATGGCATTGGGAAAAAGAATTGCCAGTACAGCCAGCAGGCCTGTTGCAGCATTTAGCCATAATCTGATTTTTTTGCTCTTTGTTATCAGAGTGAGCGCACCGACAGCTATCATTAGAATTCCTAAGATCAGCTCAGCCTTGGCTGTATTATGACAGCGCATGACCATCATGCCGCCCTTGCAAACCGGAAATAATAAATAAGGTCCAGTTGCCAGCAATAAGCCGGCTGCAATAAAGACAATGCCTGACAAGAATTTGCTTTTCAAATTGATACACCTCTCTTAAAACAGATTTTTGGAGAGATACCTTTCCCCCCGATCAGGCAGAACCGTAACAATGGTCCCGCTTTCAATACGCCTGGCAAGCTTGCGGATTGCAGCTATATTTGCTCCTGAGGATGAGCCTGCTATTATCCCTTCCTTGCGGGCAAGCAGCCTGGCTTCTTCAAATGCTTCATCATCATTTATTTTAATTACCTCATCCACAAGGGACATATCCATCGTGTCTGCTATGAAGTCGTTTCCTATACCCTCTATATTGTAATCGCCATGCTCTCCACCGCCCATCGTCGAACCTACAGGGTCGGCAAGCACAGCCTTGATATCCGGCTTTTGCTCCTTCAGGTAACGGACTATTCCTGTAAAGGTACCGCCGCTTCCGGCTCCTGCAACAAAATAATCTATCTCAGCCCCCAGGTCAGCCCAAATCTCAGGGCCGGTGGTTTCATAATGTGCCAGAGGATTGGCCGGATTACGAAACTGCTCAAGCGATATGGCATTCGGGATAGACCGTCTGATTTCCTCAGCCTTTTTTTCCGCTCCCAGCATTCCTTCTTCACGGGATGTATTAATAACCTCCGCTCCCAGCGCTCGAAGCAGGGCCTGCTTTTCCTCCGAGAATTTCTTTGGCACCACCATAATTAAGCGATAACCCCGGTTAAGAGCCGCAAATGCAATGCCCAGTCCTGTATTTCCGGCAGTCCCCTCCACAATTGTACCGCCCGGGACCAAAAGGCCTCTTTTTTCGGCATCCTCAATCATATATTTGCCGATTCGATCCTTTACGCTTCCACCCGGATTATACAGCTCCAGCTTAGCGTATACACGGATGCCTTCAGGAAAGCCCGAATGGCGAAGCCGAACAAGGGGGGTGTTTCCTATAAGCTGTTGCATGTCTTCATATAACATAGTTTTTGCTCTCCTTTAATCAATACTCCGCTCCCTTATGACATCATTTACTGTTCCTATATGGTATACGGCATCATTTTTTTGCTCCATCAATTGCAGAAAGTAAATCATCCAGCAAATCATCAGCATTTTCTATTCCAACTGATAAACGAACCAGGGTATCTGTAATGCCAACCTGCCGGCGGATTTCTTCGGGAATGGAGGCATGTGTCATGCTGGCAGGATGGCATACCAGGCTTTCAACTCCGCCCAGGCTTTCTGCAAGAGCAATAAGCCTTAGGCCTTCAAAGAATTTTTTTATATCATAATTATCCAGCAGCTCAAACGAAATCATGGCCCCGCCGTTTTTTGCCTGCTTTTTTTGTATCTCTGCGCCCTGTGCGTCCGGCAGTCCAGGATAATAAACCTTTTTTACAGCCGGATTGTTCTGCAGGGCTTTTGCTATTTTTTCAGCATTAGCCACATGAGCTTCCATACGGACCGCAAGGGTCTTAATGCTGCGGATAAGCAGGAAGGAATCAAAGGGTCCGGCTACGGCTCCCACCGCATTTTGGATAAAATGCAGCCGCTGTGCCAAAATTTCATCCTTAACCGCCACAAGACCGGCAATCAGGTCGCTGTGTCCGCCCAGATATTTGGTGGCGGAATGTACAACTATATCTGCACCAAGCTCCAAGGGACGCTGCAGATAAGGTGTCATGAAGGTATTGTCAACTATGGTCAGGATACCATTTTCCTTTGCCAGCCTTGCCGCTGCCGCTATATCAGTGACTGTCAGCAAAGGATTGGCGGGCGACTCCAGCAGCAGAGCCTTCACGTCCGGACTGATGGCATTTTTAAGTGTCTCCAAATCGCTGGTATCCACAATCTTATAGTTCAGCCCGAATTGCTTATAGATTTTATCCAGTATCCGGAAGGTTCCGCCATATACGTTACTGGAAATAATTACGGTATCCCCAGCCCGGAAAAGATGTAAAACCGCATCAATGGCTGCCATGCCGGATGAAAAGGCAAATCCGTGTGTCCCTCCCTCCAGCTCTGCAATCAAGGCCTCCAGGGCAGCCCTGGTGGGATTGCCGGTTCGGGAATATTCCCATTTTGAACGGGGCTTGCCAAGGCCATCCTGTTCATAGGTGGAGGTTTGGTATATGGGGGTGTTCACCGCACCGGTTGCATAATCCCCATAAATACCTCCATGTATAACAGCCGATTCAATGTGCTTATAAGAAACCAAGCTTTTCATCCCTTTCAATAAAATAATGAACATGTATTTTCATCTATTTATCCTGTCAAGCAGTTTAAAAATTTTAAAAGCTTGATACTTTTTATTAACCAACATATAGCACGACATAAACCCAAATTACTCAGAGAGCTTTGCAGGAATTACGGCTCCATTGTATTTTTCATTAATAAACTGTCTGGTTTCATCTGACTGCAGAGCCTTAACAAGGGCGACTATGGCAGGATTGTTCAGATCCTCCTCACGGACCGCTATGATATTGGCATACGGGCTGTCGCCGCCTTCACTGAATAATCTTTCGGATGTAATCTTTGCCTCCAGCACCTTGTTGGTGTTGGTGATAAAGAAATCATAATCTGCCTTTGTAGGTATAATCTGAGCCGAATCCAGCTCGACAATCTCAAGTGGACGCAGGTATTCCTCTATATCCAGAACAGATGCGCTTAAGGAGTTGGCGGTTTCAGTATTCAGCCTGATAAAGCCATTTTGCTCAAGAATACGCAGGGCTCTGTATTCATTGGTTCCGTCATTGGGAATTGCCACTACCGCATTGTCCGGAATTTCCTCCTTGCTGCTGTATTTGTCGGAATAAGCTGTTATAGGCTCAACATGGATGTCTCCGGCATTTTTAAGGTTAAAGCCGTTAACAGAATTCCACTCATTCAGATAAGGCTCATGCTGGAAGAAGTTGAAATCTATTTCACCTTTTGCAAGCTTCTCATTGGTGGTATTGTCAGCAGCTGTTGCCACCAGCTCAACGATTATGCCCTGTTCCTGAAGCTTGGGGGCTACAAATTCAATAAGCTCCGAATGCGGTACCAGATCTGCGATACCCTTGATTGATATAGTTTCATTTGCTGCTCCATCTGATGAAGCCTCTCCCCTGTTGTTGTTTGTGCTGCTATTGCCTGTGCTGCCAGCTGCAGTGCTGTTTGCCTGCTTTGCATTATCCTCCTTGCCTGATTGTGAATTATTATCCTTGCCGCAGGCGGCAAAAAGGGCAATTGATAAAATTAATGTGAGAATAAAGAGCAAATTCCGTTTTTTCATTTTTTATACTCCTCCTTAAATTAATTTTCTCTTCTTTAATATTTGCTTGGATGTAAAATTGCCAAACCACTGAACCAGTTGAACAAGAGCGATCAAAACATAGACTGCTGCAAACAAAACATCATGCTGGAAGCGCTGATAACCGAAGCGCACCGCAATATCTCCGATTCCACCTGCCCCAAACATACCGGCCAGTGCTGTCATCGAAATAACAGCTATAACTGCTACCGTAAAGCCTCGTATCAAGGAAGGCAGGGTCTCCGGCAGCAATATTCTGTATATGATTTGCAGATTGGTGCTTCCGATGCTCTTTGCCGCTTCAATCTTTCCTTTTGAAATTTCCAGCAGACTGCTTTCCACAATACGTGCGTACATTGGAATACAGCTGGCGGCTATAGCTATAATACAGGCATTGGTTCCATAGGATTTTCCAAAGAACAGCCTTGAAACCGGAATCATAAGAATAATCATTATCATCTGCGGCAGGGAGCGCAGGCAATTGATAAACCAACCGGAGGCCGAATATAAGAATTTAACCGGAACCAGACCGTCAGGGTTGGTTACTGTAAGCAAAATCCCCAGCAGCAGGCCAAACACCAGCATTATTACCGAAGACAGGGCTGTCATATATAAGGTCTCCCAGATGGCCGGCGTAAGCCTCTCCCATATACTTGGGGAAAAAGATCCTTTTATCACTTCCCAGAGAGGGGTATCAAGCAAGCTCATGCAATCACTCCTTTGCTAGTTGAATTAACATAAAGCATTAAATACCGCTGCCATATTCCAGATCAGTTTTCTGGAATTCGGTATAAACCCTGGCAAAGAGAGCTCCGGTATGACTGTGGGGATTGCTGAAAATATCCCTGACCGCCCCTACTTCTATGATCCGGCCATCCTCCAGAACCGCCATCCGCTCACAGCTGTAGCGTATCGCATCCAGCTCATGGGTAATCATCAGTATCGTAATACCTGTGCTGCGGTTGATTCCCTTCAGCAAATCCAGTATTTGCAAAGTAGTCTGGGGATCCAGGGCGCTGGTAGCCTCATCACTCAACAGCAGCTGGGGCCTGTTAACCAGGGCCCGCGCTATACCAACCCGTTGCTTTTGTCCTCCTGACAATGCTCCCGGGTAAGCGTCCAGCTTATCTGCCAGGCCCACCAGCTCTGCCGTTTCCAGAACTCTGCGGCGGATTTCGGCTCTGGGAACATTACTTATTTCAAGAGGATAGGAAATGTTATGATAGACATTCCTGGCTTCAAATAAATTAAAGGTCTGAAAAATCATTCCTATCTTTCTTCTTTCTTTCAGCAGTTCCTTTTTTGAAAGCTTCAGAATATCTACCCCTCCCACCTCGATGTTGCCTGCATCCGGAGTTTCAAGCCGGTTTATACATCTGGCCAGGGTAGACTTGCCTGCTCCAGAAAATCCGATAATTCCGAATATCTCTCCCTTATGTACCGTAAGATCAATTCCCTTAAGCACCTGAACCGGACCATTATGTGAGTGAAAGGTTTTATACAAGCCGGAAATTTTAATATACTCTTCCATAACACCTATACCGCACACGGTCATATCTGACCTTGAAATCAGTGCTTCTCCTTTCCACAGATTTTAAAAAAGCTCATCACATGCTTAAGAAACACAAATCTTATGGCCAGTGATAAGATAGTTTGATAATAATTCATGTCAGTCCGGTTAGCTCCCGATAAAGTATCTGTCTTATTGTCATTGCATATTTTACATATATAACATATATTTCATGTTGACATTATATGTTTAGCATCTTGAGATGTCAATATTAATTTAAAGAAATTTGATAGATTTGCACTATTAGCTAAATATTTGCTGCCTTTGGCATGTCTTTTTGTGCAAGATTAATATTACATATATGTTTAGTATGATTTGAAGAGTCATAGGCCTCATGAGATATGTTTATAGAATGAGATTAATTATAAATAGTGATACTAAAGCTTTAAATCCTTGCTCAAATAAAACCTGGAATAATCATTAGTCCTGCTGCCCGGCTGGAATGTGTGGCCGTCGGGCGCAACCGGATTGTCTTCCTCAACCGCTAAATAAAAACCGGCATCTTCAGAAGCTCCTGCTCCCGATGATACCGGTAATAGATCGTATCTTATCGTTTCATGTCTAAAAGCTTATCATGTTGTCTTAAGCTTATTATAATTATAAATATAAGAAATTTTCAGCTACTATACTACAGACCGCAAAAGGCTTTTTCCATCCGGTCCAGAGCCTCCTGCAGCAAACTTCTGGGACAGGCTATATTCATTCGCTGGAATCCCACGCCTCCTGCTCCGAACATCGTGCCTGTATCCAGCCAAAGCCCCGCCTTTTTCACAAAAAGCTCATCAAGCTCTTTATCAGTCAGGCCCAGTGCTCGAAAATCCATCCAGATAAGGTAGGTTCCCTCAGGCTCCACCAGGTGCACCTTCGGGAGCTTTTCCTCCAGAAATTTGCGCACCAGCGCCAGATTACCTTCAAGATATTTTATAAGCTCCTCAAGCCAGGCCTCACCCTCTTCATAAGCAGCCTGACATGCCAGAAGGCCCATCAGATTTGGCTGGCTGTAGCCGGTTTTGGCTATCTCCCTTTTAAATATACGGCGCAGTTTTTCATTCGGTATAATAATGTTGGATATTTGCAGCCCTGCAAGATTGAAGGTTTTTGTAGGAGCAGTACACAGGATGCAGTTTTGGGCAAACTCAGGACATATCGCAGCAAATACCTTATGCCTATAGCCTGTATATACAAAATCGGCATGAATTTCATCAGCCACCACATATACTCCATATTTAGCGCATAGCCTGCCCACAGCTGTCAGCTCCTTTTCGCTCCATACCCGACCGACAGGGTTGTGGGGGCTGCAGAGGATAAAGAGCTTTACTTGTTCATCTATTATCTGGCGCTCCATCTCCTCCAAATTCATCCTGTAACGGTTATCCTCCAATATTAGCTGATTAACAATCAGACGGCGGTTATTCACCTTAATTACGCTTTCAAAGGGATAATAAACCGGCTGCTGTATCAAAACCGCATCACCCGGCTGGGTCAAGCCACGGATGGCAGCGCATATGGCAAATACAACTCCCGGTGTCTTTACCAGCCATTCAGGCCGGATCTCCCAGTCAAATCGCTTTTTATACCATTTTTTTAAGGAATTAAAGTATCCCCCATCAGCCGCATCGCTATATCCGAAAACCCCATGCCTTATTCTCTGAGCCAAAGCATCCAGCACGGCAGGGGGTGAGGCAAAATCCATATCTGCCACCCATAAGGGAAGGATTTCATCCGGCATTCCTCTTCTGGCTGCAAAATCGTATTTTAGGGAATGGGTTCCTCTCCTGTCTATGACAGTGTCAAAATCAAACATGTCAGTTCCCTCCCCCAAGCGCCTGACTTAAATCCTTGATCAGGTCATTTGCAGACTCCAGACCAACCGACAGTCTGAGTAAACGGTCATCAATACCCTTTGCCGTCCTTTCCTCCTCCGGTATATCGGCATGAGTCTGCAGCATAGGATAGGTTATCAGGCTTTCAACACCGCCCAGGCTTTCGGCATACTGAATTATCCTCACCCTTTCCAGGATTTTGCGGGCAGTTTCTGCGCTGTCCACCTTAAAGGAAAGCATGGCCCCAAAGCCGCTTGCCTGCTTCCTACTAATTTCATAACCGGGATGCTCAGGCAACCCGGGGTAATAAACAGCCTCCACCTGCGCCTGCTGTTTCAGCCAATTTGTAATTCTTATGGCGGTCTCCTGCTGGCGCTCCAGTCTTAACGGAAGAGTCTTAATTCCTCGAATCAGCAGCCAGGAGTCAAAGGGAGACAGGCATGCTCCGATGGTTTTGCTTATAAACTGCAGCTTCTCAGCCAGATTGGCATCCGATACCACTAAAAATCCTGCCAGAGTGTCATTGTGGCCTCCCAGGTACTTAGTTCCGCTGTGCAGCACCACATCCGCCCCCAGCAACAAGGGCTTTTGAAAATAAGGGGTAAGGAAGGTATTGTCAACAATCAGAAGAAGTCCATGCTGCCTGCACAAGCCGGCAACAGCCTCTATATCGGTAACATGCATCATGGGATTGGTGGGAGTTTCGATAAAAACAGCCTTAGTTTGTGCCTTTATGAGACCTTTTAGCGCATCCAAATCCGAAGTATCCACATAATCAAAGCTCAGCCCGTTTTTCTCCGAGATATGGTGAAACAGGCGAATGGAGCCTCCATACAGATCATCGGAAGCAATTATATGGTCTCCGGGCGAAAAAAGCTCCATCAATGTGGTTACTGCCGCCATGCCTGATGAAAAGGCCAGGGCAGCCACTCCATCCTCCAGCCTGGCAACGGTTTCCTCCAAATACTCCCGGGTGGGGTTTTGCGCACGGCTATAATCAAAGCCTGTGCTTTCTCCAACAGCCGGATGGGCAAAGGTTGCAGACTGGAAAATAGGAACACTTATCGCTCCTGTTGTATCATATTTTTTATCACTTCCATGAATACAAATCGTTGAAAAATCCATAGGCTTCTCTCCATTAGCATTACTTTTATCAAATGTAGAACATCATAGCGTTATTCTCCTTATGCTTCTCTGCCTCACTTACCAAATCGGCAATAGTAATAGAGCTTAAGGTTTGCCTTACATTTCTGTCCAATATATTAAACGCAGATAACCGCATAGCCATCTCGATATCCGGGGCTTTTTCCTGGACGGTTTCCTGTGTTTGCTCAAAAAGAGAGCTCTCAACAGCCAGAAGCACATCCAGTACGGTTATCTGCCCGGGCATTCGTGTTAGCTGATAGCCGCCCTGGGCACCTTTTGTAGAGCTGACGATTTCAGCTTTTTTCAGCAAGGCAAATACCTGCTCCAGATATATTTTGGATATCCCCAGCTTCTCAGAAATACTAATTACAGTAATATGTTCTCCCGAATCATATTGCTGCGCCATGCTGATAACCGCAGCAAGGGCATAACGGCCTTTTGCTGATACTCTCATTTCTTAATCACTCTTTTCATATATAAATAGTATGTATTATATGATAATGGAAAAATACTGCATTGTCAATATCAAGTTTTCCGTAAATAGTAGGAGATGTGTTCCGTAAATAGTAGGAAATGCTTATGCAATAAAAATACTGTTGGATGACGTATTAGGAATTATACTCCAAAAAAAATCGGTATACTCCTCCTTATAACTGTATAACTGATTTATGATATCGTATACTTGGTAGTGACTTGAACAACTTTATAATGGAAAGGTGATTTTTGTGTATTATTCGTTTCTTCACACGCATAATGTTTTTGCATGATTAATATCTTTGTAGAGAAACTCGCCTCATGCTCAATAGACTAAAATCCATAATATAAAGCTGAAGCTTTCGCCTCAGCTTATGTTCAAAATATTGCGCCAACATTTGCTAAATGTCTATTTTGCTTATTTATTTTTTATATTATGTCATATTTCTTTTAATATGTCTATCGCAAGTGTGCAGTCGGATAGCGTAACTTTACTGTAGGAAATAGATAGGCAGAGATCACCAAAGATGTGTTAATAGAAATCACATCTACACTATAGCTTTTTATTCATATTTTTACAAGCCCCAAATGTGTGTATAAA
>Ga0134102_1000587_pt1 | contig 41334 bp, 34 predicted proteins | sample 13_3_2metaG_FD_94447 | JGI IMG/M metagenome (GOLD analysis project Ga0134102, IMG submission 94447) | Switchgrass degrading microbial communities from high solid loading bioreactors in New Hampshire, USA - 13_49_3.3_201_A3 metaG | ecosystem: Engineered > Bioreactor > Semi-continuous > Anaerobic...
TAGATACAGGCTCATTAAATGCGAAACACTGGACGGCAGAAGATATGTAATCACCTATACCTTTTATTTCCTGCAGTTTCTTTTTATTATTGGGCAACCGACCGTTAAATTTCTCCACAACGCTACTTGCAATTTCTACCAATAAATTTGCTCTGTAAAGTAGACCAAGCGGCAAAATAATCTCTTTGATGTTGTCTGGTTTGGCTAGAGCCAGACTAGAAAACCCAGGGTATGTAGAAATTATTTTTTCATAAACTGGTACTACTTTGCGAGCAAAAGTCTGCACCAACAATATTTCTGAGACTAATACTTTATAACTGTCCTGCTCCCAGCGCCACGGGAACTTTCTAAGGTTCTGCTTGCCCCATGCTATGATATTATTGCAAAAATACAGCTTATTTCCCGCTGTTAAACTTAATCCATTTGTCCCAGTCGATAAACCCATTTTCATCGCAAAACCTTTCGGTAAAATCTCTAGTTAACCTATTAATTGCTGCGCCGTATGCCTCTTTATAGTCCTTCGCGTGTTCTTGGGGCTTATCTTTCATAAGCCGGGCAATTTTTAAATAGAATTCGGGGTCACCAGTTATTTCTTCCCAAAACGCTTGTCCTGCAATTTCCCGGAAATTCGCCTGGCTTCTAGAAGACTGGCTCTTTTTCCCATAAGCATAACCTACAATTGGGTCGTAATGCTTTCTATATCCAGCTAAGCGTTTCCTCATTTCTTCAAACGCTTGCTGTTGACGCCTCTTGCTTTGGGCATTAAAAACCGATGTGCCAGACTTTACTGCTATAGCTTTTACGCTGTCTTCCGTATGGATGACTATGTCGATAGAATCAGCTAGGGCCTTCTCTCCTCCTGAAGCAGCTAGCGCTACCTCTTCAAAAAAGATATTCCCGAACAGCGTCTCTTCGGACGAAGACATGAAGGCAAGGACTAGTTCTTGCACTACTTCTGCTGCCACCGTAACCCCTTTGCCCCTGAAAAGGTAGGGGTTTTTCCGCTTTAGTAGGTAATTTAAAGAGAGGGTGTTTAACTTCTCAACGCGTCTATCATAAAACTTATCTAGGGCGTTACTGATTGCCTTTTCAATTTGATTCGGCGTAACATTCATAATTTCCACCTTCTTCTCGGACACGCATTCTCTTAGTATTAACAATATATGACCCTTCTGCTACCGCCAATATTGATTTGCCAACTGCTTCTGCAAGGCCAACGGGAACCGCATTCCCAATCTGTTTGTATTTTTCCGCCAAAGAACCTGATAAAACATAGTCATCAGGAAACTGTTGAATTGCAAGGTACTCTCTTACGCTCAGCGGCCTGTCGTATTTGGGGTGACATAAGCAGGTCGACTTGTGGATAGGGCTTGTTACCAAAGTAGGCGAAGGTTCGTCATAAGACAACCTCCTATAAAAGCCTGTTTTCCCTCCGTCTGACTTATAAGCTCCTCCCATAGCTTTTGGTAGAAGCTCTTGTGGTAAGTCTCTCCAATTACCTCCAGGTGGAACTAGCCTCAAATATTTTAACCTATGTTCGGTGAAAGTAGCGCATTCACCCGGTTCGTCTTCTAAATGTTTAATAGCGTCCCCAAGTGTCCTCCACCTATATTGTTTCTCTTGGTGAATTTGGAAGTGCGTTGGTTTGGGAAGGAAAACCCCTTCGTGGTCTCTAGAACCTAAAATAAAAAGCCTCTCCCTAAACTGCGGTACTCCGTAATCTACTGCATTGAGGACACCCCATACTATTTCGTAACCTAATTTTTCGAATTCTTTTAGGACTACCTTGAACGCTGAGCCTTTTTCTTCTTCCGGTAACAAGTCCTTCCGGTTCCTCTCTTCCCAAGGGACATGTTTAATTCGTGCATTAGTTAAGCCGACAACATTTTCCATTATAAAGAAGCGCGGTTGTAGACCCGCAATTAAACGGACATAGTCCATAAATAAGCTCCCTCGAGGGTCTTTGATTGAGAGCCGGAGGCCAGCAGTGCTATAAGGTTGACAAGGGGGTCCACCGCTTACTAAGAATGGCTCTCCTTTTTTAAGCCCGGTTACCGACAATATTTCGTCTGCTGTTAAATCTCGCACGTCTTTACAAAAAGTTGGGAGTTCTCTAAAGTTTTGTTTTATGGTATTTACCATAGTTTCGTCAACATCATTCGCAAAGACGACTTTAAAGCCAGCTTTTTCTAAGCCTATGTCTAATCCCATTGCGCCTGAAAACAAAGATATTACATACCGGTCGCTTTGGTTTTTGCTAGGGCCCTTCACATGTGCGCCCCCTTTCTCAACTGCTTCTGGGCATTACAATTAGAAAAATCGCCGTTCCTCATTTTTTCCAAAAAAAGAGATAGTTCGTCTACTGAGAACCGGCGATGTCCGCCTGCGGTACGATATGCTTTTATTAGTCCTGCCTTCTCGTATCTGTAAAGGGTACTTTGTGAAACGCCGAGTATTTGTACAGCCTTGCTTAGGGGTACAAAATCAGATTTCACAGTCAAGCAATACACCACCCTTCCTTTTTAATGCAGAAATCTTGGTCATAGTTTGCTAAACACTCTATATCTTGCTAAACCTATTCAGAACTAATCTATCATAACAGCTTGTCTGCCGTCAATACATTTGTGTAATTTTTCCCTAATGGTATGATGATATGACTCCCTTACGTGGGGTTCCCTATTCCAGATAACATGAAAAAACGGCTTCATCTAGCCGTCCTTAATAAGCTAACAGGTTATTATCACTAAATTAAGTTCTTCTCTTTTTGATAACTATATGAACTTATAATAAATGAAGTCAAAGTTTTTGCCGCATTAACTGCTAACTCCGCATGATGTTTGTATGGTTTGTATTCTCTTGCATGAGAATCACTGGCTTTTGTTCTTAATCCACCTAATCCAATAACAATATTATTTAACCCTGATAGTATTTGCTTTAAAGGAGTATCTAAACCCTCACTCCCAGCGTCAAAATTTATCAGTTTTTTGACTTTTTTGTACAAGTTGTTCAAATCACCATCGTATTTTTCTCTTCTTCCGGTAACTTCCTTTTCAATTTCTAATAAGACCTCTTCTATCATACTTCTTGCATTAGTTATTGCTCCATCGTAATCTCCCTCAATGATTTTTTTGTCGCATTTTTTTATTTGCTCTTCCAAGAATTCGCTTGAAATAATTTCTAAACATTCTTCTGGGATGATTATTTGTGCTGTTTTTAATTCCTTTATCCGATACTTTTTCTCAGTTTTTATTATCTCGTAGCCGTCAAATTCCAAATATTGGTTTAAATAATTAACTATCTCGGAAGTGTTATATTCTGTATCTATGTATAGGCTGTCATCTAGAAATTTGTTCAGAAATTCTAAAAACTTAGCCTGTTGTAAAATAATTTTAATCTTTTCTTCCGCATAAACCCATCTTGTAGGAAACCCCTGACCGTATACATCATCAAATCCTAATTCATTAAAGAAGTCAACTAGTTGGGGTCCAGACCTGTAAAATGACTTTCCATTATCACCTACAACCGTCTGTGCAAGTATTTTAATAGTATGACTTCTTAAATCCATTATTGCCACTCCTTTAAATGTTGCTCTCAAGAAAGGCAAATTTTAATTAGTCTCACCATTTTAAACCTCCCCAGTTGTTTTTATTAATTTTCGACATGAATACATAATTTTCCTGCTAAGTATTTTCACACGTTCCTCACCTGTTCCCTGTAAAACTGGAAAAACGGACGCAACAGCCCGCTTTCAGGTTGTTTCTATTGGATTGTTATGTAAGACTTACGACAATTTGATGACTATAATGAAAGGCAGTGAATCTAAATTTAAGCGATTCCTAAATACTGAAAACTAATTAGTACAGATTACTATAGTGTTCCTTTTTTCGATAGCATAAATCAAGGACTGCGCTCAAACCTGTCAGAGCATCAATATAAACGCACATAAGTACACTACTCAGCGAATCATTCGCGCAAAACATAAAATAACTTGATAATCGAGCTAAGGAAAATCACGCCAGCAACTATATGTATCTTAAGAATCAAAAGGGCCGCAATATCGCTCCAGCAAGTACTTTTTCAACGGCGAATCAGAGATCACCTTTATTGCTTCATCCCAGTATCCATAGAAAAACTTATTTCGTTCGGATTCATTGATTAGCGAACGCCAGCATTCATGCAGTGATTTACCTGTCATGTGTCGAAGTCCCGGTGAAAAATACAACTTATCCTCTGTCAAATAGTTAAGATCGACATTCCGGGAATGCGATAAATGAATTACCCGATAATCCTGTATCGTCAGATCCGAATTCAACTTCTTAGGAGTAGTCATTTTCGCCAATAATGTTATCCTCAATAGTTGATATAAAGGTTCATAACCGAGATCAGCAAGGCCAAATGAGCCCTCATCCCTCATATCAAACGGAACGTCTTTTATTTTTCTCAGTTTTGCCAAGACGCTTGAATATCTTCTCAATCTTTCATTTCCGATAATCCCGCCGTATTTATTCAAGTCGTTTTCATCACTATAAGTTTCAGTAAACTTCCATTCGATCAATAACTGGGTAATCACTCCGTCTATTTTAGCTAAAATAAAAGCGTCGACGCTCGTTCTTTGTTGCCCTCTTTTTCCTCCAACTTCATTGATTGGAGACTTAAGTGGACCAACCCATTCGAAGACAACGTTTCCCTTATCATTATAAATCCTTCCGTCAACATCAACTCCGGCAGGAAATGGGATCACTTCTTCCACGTTTAGCCCGAAATGGTTTAGAAACATTACTAAATCATGTGTATTTTCAGTTTTCCCCAGGTTCCCCAGCACGTTGATGCAAGCAGCTTCACTGCTTACAGGGCTTATATGATCCTTATGAAGCACAACTTCCGGGTCAATGTTTTCAAGGATGGATTCATCAAAAAACTGCTTATTCGCCCATTTTGACTGGTATCCTTTACTTAATACTGCACCGCTGCTATTCATTGTTTTCACGACCTCCTATTTGTGGATCAAGCAGTCGAGTTTTCCACTATTATTAAAACAGGCAGCATTAAAAGCTATCTGCATTTTCACATACCAGGAAAATCTTCAAGCGATCTGAAGAATTGAACGATACCATCATCGGTCAATTCAGATGTAAGGAGCCTTCCTGACAGGTCAGCAACCTGCCAGACCCCTTCCTCCCTGCTCACAATCAACATTTCACTGTCCCATCTGTCGTAAGTTCCATTATCATATAGTATTTCATGATACTCCGGAGGCAAAATATACTCGTTATTTCGGTCCAGTACGCAAAACTTGCCGTTTTGAACTCCGATCGCGCTGGAATTATCAAATACGAACAGTCCATCTTCAAGATAATCATATATCGGGGGGATCACAAAATCTCCGTTCCCATTGACATAACCATATTTGCCGTTTACTCTGGCCCGTACGATATCGGACCATTCGAAATCGAGCCTTTCTTCGAAGATAAAGTCGGTTATGGTTCCTATATAAGGTTTGGCAATAGCCCAATTATTGTTGTCTCCCATCACAGCGATAGCTTCATCGTTCCACCCGCCAACTGACAAGTATTCGGTGTACAGTGCATATTCAAATTCCTTATCCATGAAGCCCCATTTGCCGTCTTTCCTGACGGGTATGATCCCATGATAGAAACATTCCCCCATATCTTCATAAATCGGCTCAAGCTTTACTTCTGCCGTCAGAAACTCTACCATTCCCCATCGCAAGCAAGGTTTGATATCCGGATAGGCATTTAGATCAACTCTCCCGGTCCTTGCGATCTTGCTGCAGATTTCGTCCGGTATATCCTGATATCCTTCATCAGATACAAGTACTGCAAAGGGAAATAATGTCCATAGATGCATGCTGCTATCATAATCAGGATATTTGTCAGGATGCAGCATATAGCTGTCATCCTCCCGATCAAATGGGATCCCGCCTAATATGAATGCATCTACGCACTCCTCCATCTCCCGGCATTCCCCGATCTTAACAGCCAGTATCTTATTCCCTTCTATATATCCAAGATGAAAATCAGTATATACATTGTCTATAAAAAGGCAGTTTACTTTCATATCAACAGATCCCTCACTAATGTAAATCTGAATAAGTACAGGATCTCCAAACAACAATAAGCGGTAAGCTGTATACTATAGCGGTTGCGGTAAGCCGTATACTATTCTGTTTCTTTCTTTTTTCTGAACCAACTGGCCGTTTTTACCCCTTTTTCGTTCATATGGGCGACCCAGACATTTTCCGGTCTTCCATCATACCCAAGAACATAGCGAAACAGAAACCCGAAAACACTCCCTATTCCCTTCTTTACATAGTCATCCTTTCCCTTTTCAAAGGGCGGGATTTTTTCGGAATAGTATGCTATAAAAGAGATCACAGGAGGGACCTTAAGATAATCATTTGCAAATATAATATGGCCCAGCAGCTCGGGATCGGTGAGTGTCTGCATAATGAGGTCTTTATACATGCTGTCTGTGGCCCAGAATGTCTTGAAGGATTTGTATACCTTCGAGTACTCATTATCAAACCGTTCGATGATCTCATTTGCAGAAATATTAAGCATGCATCCTCCATAATCATGAATTTAATAATATATATGACACTCGTATTATAACGCTGACAGGAAATGATTGCAAGCAGGTTTTTCAAAATCAGACAATTTATTCACTGTTCGTGATCTTCATATGGACAGGATTTCGATCTTATAAGAAGCGGAGTAAACCTCACGCAGGGCTACAATGGTGACCTGACAAGCCGCCGGGCCGGATCGATCGGCGGCCGGATGGTCAAAAAGATGATCCAAGCCTATGAGGAGGGACTCAAATAACCAGGCTGTGATAAACCAAGCATATAGCACCGGTCAAATCTATATAAGAAAAGAAACCTTAAAAGCTCCGAAACCGTTGAAACTCAACGTTTTCGGAGCTTTATGTCGGAGTCGCAAATTAATTATTTACGGATTTGAACGTTCGACGATCAAGAAAATGAGCCCGAATTGCCGGCAAAACCCGTCAACTGACATCAGTTTTTGAAAATCGGATGATGGGATTGCGCGCGGCTGTGACTTCGTCAACACGACGCACCGGTGTGTTGTGCGGCGCCTCTTTCAGAAGCTCAGGCGAGGTCTTCGCCTCTTCCGTAATTTTCAGCATCGCCGATACGAAGGCATCGAGCGTATCAACGCTTTCCGTTTCCGTGGGCTCGATCATAATGGCATCATTGATCGTGAGCGGGAAGTACACTGTCGGCGGATGAAAACCATAGTCGATGAGACGCTTTGCTATGTCCATCGTCGTCACACCGTTTTCATTTTCAAGTCCGCCCAGCACAAACTCATGTTTGCACATCCTGTCAATAGGTAGTTTATACGTGCCCTTGAGCGCGTTCATCAGATAGTTTGCGTTTATGACCGCGTTTATGCTGACATTTCTAAGCCCTTCAGCCCCCATTGAAAGAATATATGCGTAAGCTTTTAAGCACACCGCAAAGTGCCCATAGAAGCTTTTGACCTTGCCTATCGAGTGCGGTCTGTCATAGTTCAAAGTATATTTGTCGCCATGCTTCTCCACGACAGGCACCGGCAAAAACTTAGCCAGGTCCTTCCTGACACCGACGGGACCGCTGCCCGGACCACCTCCGCCGTGAGGGGTGGAGAATGTCTTATGCAGATTAAGGTGGATGATGTCGAATCCCATGTCACCCGGTCTTGTAATACCCAATATGGCGTTTGCGTTGGCTCCGTCGTAGTACATCAGCCCGCCCGCGGCATGGACCAGGTCGCATATCTCTTTGATATTCGGCTCAAAGAGTCCCAAAGTGTTCGGATTTGTCAGCATCATGCCGGCAACATCGTCACCCAGGACTTTCCTGAGCTTTTCTATATCCACATCACCGTGCTCGTTCGACTCTACCTCGATAACCTCAAATCCGAGTACTGCCGCACTGGCGGGATTTGTTCCATGGGCGGAGTCCGGTACGATTATCTTTGTTCTCTTTGCGTCTTCGCCCCGCTCCCTGTGATAGGCCTTCATGATCATTAGCCCAGTCAGTTCGCCATGGGCTCCGGCAGCCGGCTGCAGAGTCACTTCATACATGCCCGTTATCTCTTCGAGCGCTTTCCGCAGCTCATACATCACTTCCAGCGCCCCCTGGACTGTCTCCTCAGGCTGTAACGGGTGTATGTTCATGAATCCTTCGTAAGATGCAACGACTTCGTTGATCTTAGGGTTATATTTCATCGTGCAGGAACCAAGCGGGTAAAAACCTGTATCGACACAATAATTCTTTGATGACAGGTTGGTATAATGCCGCACTATATCGACTTCGCTCACTTCCGGCATATTCAGAGGAGCAGTACCAATAAACTCCTTAGGTATCAGTTCGTCAATCGGAAGGGTGTCTACATCGCATTTGGGAAGACTATATGCCCTGCGCCCCTCACGTGACAATTCAAATATCAGCTTATCATAAGCTCTCACGCCATACCACTCCCCTCTTTTGCAGCCGTACTGAGCATGGTTTCAACAAGCTTATCGATTTCTGCCTTGGTTCGCTTTTCTGTAACACAAATAAGTAAACTGTTACGATACTCAGGGTAGTCCCTGTACAACTGGTAGCCGCCCAAAATCCCTGCACCCAGCAGGTCATTGTTTACGACCGCAGGTTCGACAGGTCCGATTACGGCAAACTCCATAAAGAACGGCTTATCGAACAGCGGTTTATATACACCGCTTTCAGTCAGTTTTCTATATGCATAGTGGGCTTTCTGGACACATTGCGTTGCGACTTCCTTCAGGCCGTGTTCGCCCATCGTAGCCATATAAATGGCTGCCGCAAGCGCATTCAAACCCTGGTTTGAGCAGATGTTCGACGACGCTCTGCTCCTCCTTATATGCTGCTCCCTTGCCTGGAGTGTCAAAACGAAGGCACGCTTGCCGTCGATGTCCTTTGTCTGCCCCACTATCCTTCCGGGCAATCTGCGCATAAGCTTTTCGCAGGTTGCAAGAAACCCTACGTACGGACCGCCGAAATTCAGGCTGTTACCCAATGGCTGACCTTCGCCGATGGCTATATCCGCGCCATATTCCGAAGGCTTTTTCAGTATGGCAAGCGATATAGGATCTACATAGCTGATAAACAGTGTCTTGCTGCCGTTCAAAAGTTCTCCGACAGCATCCATGTCTTCGACTATCCCGAAAAAGTTCGGGCTTTGAACGATGACTGCGGCCAAATCACTGTTGCCGGCAAGCAGCTCCTTCAGCCGGACCAGATCCGTAACACCGTTATCCATGTCGATTTCAATAATTTTAAACCCGCAAAGGTCCATGTAAGTGCCCAGTACTTTCCGAACCTCGGGGTTTACAGTTTTCGATACCGCTATCGTATTTCTTCGCGTACTGTCAACAGCCATCTTTGCGGCTTCAACGCAGGCTGTAGCACCGTCATACATGGACGCGTTGGTTGCATCCATCCCGGTGAGGTTGCAGATCATGGTCTGGTATTCAAAAATTGCTTGCAGGGTTCCCTGGCTAATCTCCGGCTGGTAAGGAGTATAGGAAGTATAGAACTCCGACCTGGATACCAGCTGCCCCACCACCGCCGGGATGTAATGGTCGTATGCTCCCGCGCCCAAGAAGCAGACAAGATCGTCCAAGCTGCTGTTTTTCCTGCTCAGCGCTTTCATTTTTCGAACAAGTTCCTGTTCGGAAAGAGCCTCGGGAAGGTCCAATCCGCCCTTAAGCATGAGCTCCCCGGGAACATCGCCGAACAAATCCTCCGATGATGTGAGCCCCAACTTATCCAGCATGCGGGCGAGGTCGGCCTCAGTGCCGGGAATGTATCTGTGCATTTCAATTCTCCTCACTGAGATATTCCTTGTAAGCAGCGGCATCCATCAGTTGATCGAGTTCGGTGTCATCCAGCATATCCACCGCAATGATCCAGCTCCCGTATGGATCCTCGTTGATCATTTCCGGGGAATCCTCAAGTTCCGTATTGACTTTCAGCACTGTCCCGGAAACAGGCAGATAAATGTCCGACGCAGCTTTTACAGACTCGATTACCGAGAACACGTCCCCTGCTTTCAGTGTATCGCCCACTTCGGGCAATTCCACATAAACGATATCACCCATCGCGTCCTGTGCATAGTCGGTTATACCTATATAAGCAGTGTTGCCGCTTACTCTCACCCACTCGTGCTCCTCGGTATAGTAAAGGCCTTTCTTGATCTCCATAAAAGTACCCCCTCATTTTTTATAACTTTTTGTATAGAAATTGCGCTTTATTACTTTCGCTTTCAAGACTTTTTTCCTTATTTGAATGCCGATTTCAGTTCCTAATGCGGAGTGCCCGATATCGACCATTGCCAATCCGATATTCTTTTTCAGTGTCGGGGAGTTATACCCGGTAGTTACGAACCCTATGACCTCATCATCAGACAGCACATCATATCCGTGCCGCGGGATCCCGTTTTCCGTCATTTCGAAGCCTACGATCCTGCGGGTCAACCCTTCTTCCTTTTGCCTCTTCAGCGCGTCCCTGCCGATAAAATCACCTTTATCGAGCTTGACGAACATCCCGTAACCGGCCTCAAGCGGTGTGATATGTTCTGACAGCTCGTTTCCGTAGAGCGGAAGGTTCGCCTCAAACCTCAGCGTATCCCTGGCTCCGAGACCGCAGGGCTTCAATCCCTTTTCGGTACCCGCTTCCAGGAGTTTCTCCCATACAAATATAGCGTCTTCGTTTCTAAGGCAGATTTCAAATCCGTCCTCGCCGGTGTAGCCGGATCTCGAGATCATGCACGTCTTAGACGAACATTTTACACCATCAATGAACCTGAAAAATCCAATGTCCTTAAGGTCTGCATCCACAAGCTCATTCAGGATCTCTTCCGCTTTAGGCCCCTGTACTGCTATCAGAGACAGTTCACCGGACCTGTCTTTGATCACAACATTATATGGGGCCGCTTGCTCTCTCATCCATTGTATATCTTTATCTATATTTGAGGCATTTATGACTGCCATGAACCTGTCTTGTTTGAGTCTATATACTATTATATCGTCAACAACACCTCCGTCGGGATAGCACATAAAGGTATAAAGCATCTGGTTTTCTTTGATCGATGATACATCATTGGTAACGAGGTTTTGCAGGCAGCTTTCAGCATCGGGTCCCGTAAACTCTACCTCACCCATATGCGACACGTCAAAAATGCCGGCATATGTGCGCACCGCTTCATGCTCAGCTATTATCCCTTCATATTGGATGGGCATTTCCCATCCCGCAAAATCGACCATTTTTGCTCCGAGACGCGTATGGGCATCATACAGCGGTGTCCTTTTCAGATCGGCCATTTCGAACCCCCCCCTCTTCCATATATTTTCATGCTCATTTTATCACGATTGATCTCAAAAAAACAAGGGCGAATCTTCTAAATGTCCACGTACGGTGGACATTTAGCCTATTCCCCCTGGTATTTTCCAATTATTTTTATATTCCTGTTTTTTTATAAAATCTGTTGATAGTGAATGCCCGAAATTCATAACTTCACTTTGATCGGTCGATAGCAGTGACCTATGGGACCCGGTTATTTGCTAGTTTCCCATTTTCCCACCCTTTTTATTACATAGGGTACAAGACATCATCAAGAATACTGCATGCTATCATATAAGATAGAGTACAGGTCACTTTAAAATGCTTAGCAAAAATTGCAGCATGGTCGGGAAGAAAAGGATGACCGAAAATAATCGGGCTGTCTGCATGATGGCGATCTTGGGCGTATCACCGCCAATGTCCTCCGACAAGAGAGCCATTTCCTGAACCCCTCCCGGTGTCGAGGACAGCATGCTGGTCATCAGGTCCAGCTTTGCAACTTTATGCAGCAGCAGTGAAACCAGAAAAACGAAAAAGAATATTCCGACAACCAATATGATCAAAGGTATGCCGAGGTCTCCCATATGCGCAAGTCCTTCACGGTCAAGTTGTATGCCGATGAACGCACCCGAGAAGATTTGCATACCCAGGCGCAGTTTCTTCGGGAAAGGCATCCTTCCGTTGAACACACAGAATGCGGCCGACGCAAGCATTGCTCCGACCATCGCACCCGCGGCTAATCCTATGTAATGAACCAGGGTTCCGCTGACCGTAGCAGCTATCAGCATGATAATAAAGTTCTTAGTGTTCAGCTTTGATTTGGATCTTACATCGGCAATGGCCCTTCCGGCCATCGGTTTTGCTTCATTGCGATCGTCCGAAAAAGCACCCACACTTTCCGGGCTTTCATTCGGGAGGTTTACAGATATCTCCGGGACCCGGACAACATCGACCCTAACATCATCCATATCGGAATCTGAATCAGAATTGCTGTATTCGACGCTTACTGCCTTTTTGTCACGTCCCTGCCTGCCGTCTTTTGTGTTTTTGATCTTACGGAAGATCGGCGGCATGAATATAAAAATGGTAAGCAATCTGCACAACTGTATAATTGCAACGTATGCGGGATTTGCGCCAAGGTCGGTGGATATTATCGCCATGTCGCTCACTCCGCCGGGCGCTGAAGCGAAAAGCGCCGTCGCCAGATCCAGATCGCTGAAAACATACATCAGTGTACCAAAGGTAATGTTTAGGACGACCATGCTCAATAACAGCAAAATCGTCGGGAAAATGATCTTTTTCATGGCAAGCAGATCTTCTCGCCCTATTTGGCTTCCGATCATGGCACCGCCAAGGATTTGAAGCGGGAAGCGCAGTTCCGGATAAAAAACAGCCTTTTCGGTGACCAGGTTCAGCAAAATCACAGCGACCATCGAGCCGACCATGCCGCCCACCGGAAGTTTCAGTTTGTATCCTATGATCCCTCCGGCCGCGGCCACCAACAGCGTAAGCGCAAAGAACAGTATCATACAAAGCACCAGATAACTTCTCTCATCAAAATCTCCCTTTATTCGAAATAGCAAACCAATATAAGTTTACATTATATCGTGATAAAATCAACTGTTCTTTTTTCGCTCATGATCAAATTGCTATCAGTTTATGTGTATTAGTTGATTCAAAATTCAAAACGGTATATATTGTACTTATATCGAACCACAATGTCAGCAGCATCAAAGCAGAGGCGGTCACGATAAATATATGGGAATAGTCTTTCTGCCCGCCAGCAGAATATTAGATATTTGCGGCAGATAATTACGGTATACATATGAGGATCGCTGCTTTGATGTAGAAGGCAAGGCTTAGGATCAGAATTATAGCTAAACGGGGGATGCTTTATGGACAGGATAGATCCGCAAAGATTCAAAGAATTCAAGGAAATCCGCGACCGCCAATGGGAAAAAATGTGGGATGAGATCATATCGGAGGGCATCCGGGTCTGTTATCTTTGGGAAGGCGAAGCGCCCGGGTGGAACTCCGAAGCGACCGGAAGCCAGCCAAGGATAGCACTGTACCCCGTCAAGGACAAAAATCGCGGGACCGTGATCATCTGCGCAGGCGGCGCTTTTATATTCAAGTCGTTCAACGAGGCAAAGCCGGTAGCGGAATACTTCCACAAGGCAGGACTCAATGCCGCAATCCTGGATTACAGGGTGCAGCCGCATCCGCAGGAAATATGCTGCAGAGACGGATTGAGAGCAATCCGGTTCTTAAGAGCCAATGCCGGGATTTTCGGTATCCCCGCAGATAAAATAGCTATCGGAGGTTTTTCGGCCGGAGGAATGCTGTCAGCATATACGGCAACCCGATTCGATTACGGTGATCCCGAATCCGACGACCCTGTTGAAAGAGTCTCCAGCAGACCTGACGCCGCGCTCATCCTTTACGGCGCCATGTCTCCTGCTTCCTTCGGCACAGGCGGCCTTGGGTACGATATCAAAAAGCAGAATGAGATCGCGCAACTCGACAATGTGAAAAATCTGCGTCACGATTGCCCGCCATTCTTCATATTCCAGACGCATGAAGATGATCCAAGATCCGCCATGAACTTTGGAAAGGAGCTTGCCGACAGGGGTATCCCATTCGAGGTCCACACATTTGCGAAGGGTCCGCATGGCGGCGGTCTTTACAACGGAAAGGACGATACTCCTGACTTCCCCCATACTGCCCGGTGGGCGGAACTGGCCGTCGAGTGGCTTGTTGAACTGGGATTTTAGTTCTCTTCCAGCCTATAAAATGACCTCCTGAAAAGGAGGTCTGATTTTATGCCAGATTAATTGGGGGTGCATTCCTGCTTCTCTTGAAAGCCGTCGATGGTACGGCAACTGCATGTTCTCATCTCAAACACCTGACCTCATTAAGTTGAGGGAGCAATTTTAGTATGATTATGGTCAATCATTATCACATGTATTTATACGGATGCATTATAAGGGGCTTGACATGGAGCAAGCTTCAAGGTATATACTCCATTTAGTGGCAATAGTATTTCAAAAAAATACATAAGGAGTATGGATAATGAAAAAGCCGTTTATTACCATCCTGGCTTTCACCGCGATGAACTTCGTGCTTTCCATGATCGCTTCAGTATTTGGCGGTATCCTGGACAAAGTTGCCGCTTCGTTAAATATCACGGTCGCCAGTGCGGGACTATTGAACACTTTGTATTCGTACGGCGCAGCGTTCGGTGGTCCGTTCACGCTTGTGATATTCAGAAAAATAAACCGTGTAAAACTGTTGAAAATAATGCTCCTTATCGCCATTTTGACCGCATTGATACTGGTTACGGTAAAAAGTTATGGGGTCCTACTTGTCATCCGTTTTATAATGGGTGTCGCAGTTAACAGCTACGGTGTCCTGTCACTTTCATTAGTGCTGTCTATTACAGGCAAAGAAAGACAGGGACGTACGATGGCATTTCTCGTAGCTGGCAACTCCCTGGCAATGGTGGTAGGCGTCCCGTTGACCCGGGCGCTATCGTCCCTGCTCGGCTGGCGTGAAATCTTCCTGATCCTTGACGCCATGATGGCGGCAGCACTGATATATTTTCATTTCAGCCTTTCAGATGGCAGTCCCGACTCATCAGAGGTCGACCTAAAAAATGAGCTTAATTATGTCAAAGACGGAAGGGTCTTGTTGATCATAGCCTTTACGATGCTCATGTTCCTGGGGTACGGCGGATTTTATACATACATTACACCCTATCTAATTGAACTGTTCCCCTCCTTTGAATCGGCGATGAGCATTATCCTGGTTGTATTCGGGATAGCAAGCTTCATAGGAAACTGGATCGGCGGCATAGTTTTGGATAAGATCGGATACGCCAAATCGATGCTTATAGGTGCTGTATTGCAATTTGCAATGGTTTTGCTGATGATCGCTTTCCAACCGTTAAAGTGGGGGACATTGATTTTTACCACGCTCATGGTGCTGTGTGCATGGTTTACAGGAATCCATCTGAACACGGGTATAGCGCAGGTGACCGAAAACAGATCAAGGTTTGTCCTCAGCCTGAACAGCTCATGCATCTTCCTCGGAAATGCTTTCGGCTCCAGTTTATCTGCTGTAGTGATCACTCTCAAAGGCATCCAAAATATCTTATTCATCACTTTGGCGACAACGATTTTGATAATTCTGATCCAACTCATATCAGTAAAGAAATATACATTCTAAGATATTACGCATCAAAGCGACTTCTATTTTACAGCCGGTACAAGTAAGGGATACGGAAAAGCCAACAGAAGAATGCATTTCCTGCACCAGTTATCCAAGCCTTTGAGCAGGGACTCAAATAACCAGGCAGTGATAAACCAAGCATATAGTACCGGTTAAAAATATGGGCAAAGTCCGCAAAAACCTGAAATTTCAATTCCGCGCAAAGAGTTTGATTCAGTTTTTGAAGTTGTTCAAATAAAGTCCATCGTTGATCAGGATTTCGTCTGTTTACTGAGAACGGTTCTTTTGTCTATGCAAATTCAAAGACAAAAGAACCGTTCATTTTATCGTTCTTTTAACGCTTCCATCAAAGTCACAGGGTCTGTCACATGCCAAAACTTAGAGGCTTCCGGTTTCTGGGCATTGGCCACTGTCTGTGCATTATGAATGTAAAACGTTTGCTCGCTTGCTATTTGCATCGCTGTTATCCAGAACTTTTCCGGAGTTATGTCCGGTTTGACCTGTACGCGTAAAGCATATGATCCGGCTAAATACGGTGCGACCCAACTGAATCCGCCGTCCGCATGAAATACATAATCCTCAGAGCCGGTAAAATCCGCAGTCGTCCTTGCAGTACCATGGCAAGATTTCGCAGGTTTCAAGCAAAGAATAACTATTTCTATGATGCTGAAATTGATCTTTGAACCGGACATTAAATTACATCTATAGTTACAGTCGATTCTCCCAGTTCGGATGAAACTTTAAGTTCTGCTTTACCCGCTGCCGTGCCCGACCTCAGCACTGCTTGTGCCAGCCCATTGAACGTTGTAAATATGCCGGTGGTATAGTTTTCTTCAGTTACCGGGTTAGCTGAACCAAAACCGGCAAGTTCAGCAGCACCGGTCACTTCAGCCTGTAGTTTGATAGCTGCGTCCGGCACATGATTCCCATCAGCGTCCTCAACAGCTACTTTTACATAGCAGAGGCTTTCACCACCAGAAGCGATTTCCATCCTTTCAGGGTAAAGCGATACCCTGGCGGGAGCCCCCACTGTTTTCAGTTGTGTACGGCTGATTTCCTTACCGTCCTTGTAACTTACAGCCTCGATGCTGCCGGGCATATAGGTCGTCTCAAACACCGCACGGTAACGGTTTGCTTCCCCGGCACTTTTACGCCCGACAGACTTGCCGTTGATGAACAGTTCCACTTCTTCCGCTTCGGAAAACACCGTGACTCGAATGGGTTTGCCTTCGGCACCGGCCCATGTCCAACTGCAGTGGATATCCTCAAATCCCCACATGCTGACTACTTCGGTCAAGTCGAAGTATTTCGGGTCCTGTGTGAACAGGTAAGTCTCTTCCGACCCCCACACCACCTTACGGAAAGCGAGCTGAGGACGCGGGTGACCCAAAATATCAAAATCACCGCAATTGGCAAGCCGCCAGGGATACGGGGAAGAGTTCGACATGAATCTCATGGCAGAAGTATCGGCAGATTTGTCCACAAACCTGGAATTTCCTATTGCTGCTTCCCCGATGTAATCGTAGCTCGTCCATGTAAAATCTCCAATCACATGCGGCAGGCGCAACGTTTCCCGCCATACGTTATCAAATGTATTGGGCCAGCTCTCAGTACCGCATATGATCCTGTTCGGGAATTGCTCGCCGTCTTTTGAATACCGGTGGTGGAGGTAGTTATAGCCCACCACATCGAGGACCGAATTGAATGCCTCGGTATAATCTCCCCACATTTTGTCGCCAGGTGATGAGTCGGCATTCTGCGCGGACGCTTCGCCTGCAAGGCTCTTTCTCATTTCCTCCATGATCTTCGCCATATCTTCGTCTTCAAGACCGTTCCACAAAGAGCAGACCCCGTTTGTGACGGGACGCGTCGGATCGAGGCTGCGCACTTTTGCCGCCAGCATGCCTGCGATTAGGTGCCCTTTTGATATCCCGTTACGCTCAATGATTTCGTTCCCTGTCGACCACATAATGACAGACGGATGATTCCGGTCGCGAAGTATGAAGGCTTCCATGTCCTTTTCCCAGTCGTTTTCAAAGAACAAACCGTAGTCGTTTATGTTCTTGCTGTTGTACCAGCAGTCGAACGCTTCATCCAGAACCAGTACACCAAGCATGTCGCAGGCTTTCAGCAAATCCCGTGACGGCGGATTATGGGCTGTCCGAAGGGCATTGTAGCCGTTTTCTTTGTGGATCTTCACTTTTCGATACTCGCAGTCAAAGTGCGCTTCCGCACCGAGTATGCCATTGTCGTGATGTATGCAGCCGCCTTTCAGCTTAAGACTCCTCCCGTTCAACATAAAACCGTTCACAGTGTCGACCGAAATCGTCCTTATCCCAAAATCCACACAATGGCTGTCAAGTTCCCCATTTCCGTCACTTATTACTGACTTGACTGTATACAGAAACGGGTCATCTATATCCCATAGACGTGCATCCATCACCGGTATCAATACTCGGGCTGTCGCTTTGTCACCAGCAGGAACATACACTTTGGCCCGGCCCTTGGCGGAATCCTTGCCTTCGGCGGAGATAACGGTGTCGACCCATACGCTTACATCTCTTGCAGTATGGTTCTCAACAGTTGTCTCAACATAGACGAAAGCATTGCCGTCAGTGATATGCGAATTATATGCGAAGATCCCCCATGGTGATATATGTATCGGATCCGACACAAGCAAATCCACGTGACGATAAAGTCCTGCTCCCGTATACCATCTGGAGTTTGGTTGCATGGAATTATTGACAGTTACCGTTATGCGGTTCTTCTTTCCGGCACGAATATATGGGGTCAAATCAGCGTGGAACGGTGTATAGCCGTAATTATGCCGCATAATGATCTGGCCGTTTATCCCGACCGTAGTATTCATGTAGGCACCGTCGAACTCCAGCATTATACGCTTGCCTTCATAATCAGATGGTATATCCAGATACTTGGTGTATGTACCTATCCCGCCGCTGTAGTATCCTGTGTCACGCCCGCCAGGGGCTTCCGGAGTTACATCCGACTCGATCTGGAAGTCATGCGGAATATTTACGATACGTGTTTCAGGTTTATTAAACATCGACATAAAGCCGCTTTCCGGAATGCCTTTGATAAATTCCCACTCTCGGTCAATATTCTTTCTTATCATAGTTTATCCCCTTTATTTGGTTCCTAGAAGCTCCTCTCATCCTGTCAGTCTATGGATACTCAACCTAACATTTTTATGACCCGATCCTGTACATACCTGATTTCCTCATCGCTGTACGCAGCTTTCATCTTGTCGTAGACGAGGTTCCTCAGCGATTCCACGGGGTCTTCCCGGACCTGCTCCGTGCCGTCCGGCTGGAAATCAAGAACGGCTCCGCCTTCCTCTTCCATTTTCCTGTAACGCTGTGAGAGCGCTATTATCTTGTCGACGATCATATCCAGGGCAGCCTGCCCGCGGATCGTTGCGTCCTCCCACTCAGCAGGATGGAGCATATTAAGTGCGTCTAATTGCAGGTATTCCTTAAGCCTTTCCAGGAAGTTATCATAGTCTTTCTCCCTGGTCCAGCCGCACTCAGCCAGGGCATGCAGCCTTGGATATATCATGCGGTCAACGTCCCTGTCTGTCGGGACCCACTCTGCCCAAAGGGGAGCTTCCACGCCAAGCACGCTTGACTCCGGTATCGGTGTCCCCTTTATCTCCGGTTCGTATAGCAATGTAGCTTTCATGGGGATTTCCGCGTATGAATAGTCAAAATAGAAATTGTTCAGGGAAGACATAATGAACTTTCGCCCTTTGTCCACTTCCGGCAATACATAGCTCTCGCCCGGCGCCATCTCCAGCCAATACTGCACTATCGCGTTTTCGTCCAGTTGCCCCGAAGCTGTGGCATCGTTCCATACGATCGCGGTTTTACCCTTGCCGGCCAGATATGTAATCAGTTTTTCGGTAAAATATGCCTGCAGTTGTTCATAATTTGAGAATCCCTGCTGCTGCATCACGCGTTTGCAGTCATCGCACTTTTTCCACTCGTTCTTGGGGGCTTCGTCGCCGCCGAGGTGGAAATACTTTGACGGGAACAGCTCCAGGACTTCATCCAACAGTTCATACAGGAAGTTGTAACTCTCATCTTTTCCTGCGCAAAAGATACGGGGAAATATCCCGAAGGTATTGACGACTTCCAGAGGTTCTCCGCTGCAGGTATATTCCGGATACGCAGCCAGTATTGCCGAACTGTGCCCCGGCAGGTCGATTTCGGGAATGACCTCGATTTGGCGTTCGGCCGCAAATGCGACTACTTCCCTGATTTCTTCCTGCGTATAATATCCTCCATACCTGTCGCCCACGTTTCCCATACCTCTCGTCACGATCGGGTCGATCGCGGAGAGTTTTCTATATGAGCCGATCTCATTCAGCCCGGGGAATTTTCTGCTTTCGATCCTGAATCCCTGGTCTTCGCTCAAATGCCAATGGAAATAGTTGAGCTTCAGCAGCGAACACTGCTCAATTACTTTCTTTACCTGCTCCACCGAGAAGAAGTGGCGGCATACGTCAAGCATGAAGCCCCGCCTGGGAAACCTCGGTGCATCTGAAATGGTGCAGCACCCGGTCCTTCCGTTCCCTTTTGCAAGCAGTTGGAACAAAGTCACCAGCCCATAGAAGTATCCGCGTTCCCCGGACGAATATATGACAACTCTGTCGGAAGTGATGTCCAGGCGATAACCTTCATCTCCAAGCTGTTCATCGACCGGCATTATCAACGGCTGCGGGTCTACTTTCAGATCGAATCTGCCCAATCTCGCCAGCCTCTGTGCAAAGACCTTGTTTGATGCAGGGTACTTTGCACTTACGGTAACCAGGTTTGGCAGAACAAAAGTACCTTCGCGGGCAAGATACTCACCATTGATAGCAGGAATCAGATTGACCATCGTTATCCCCCTTTTTATAAATCATAAAGTGTTTTTATTATAAATACTCTATAACCCCACCTTAATATTGATGATATTTTATTTTTACAAAATTGTCCAGCATTTTGGATAACATCATGTCAATAAAGATGCATTTCTTCCTTTGAACTATCCTGAGTGATCCACTTGTACTATATGATGCCAAGTTTATCACCGCCTGGTTATTTGAGCCCCTGCTCATAGGTTTGGATCCTCTTTTTTGTTATCTGACCGCCGATTTCCTGCTGATCGTATCAGTTTGCGTGCATGATCAATATCTCTTCCAGGACTTTCCCCTTGCAAACAGGAACTTACTTTTTCATTTTACAACATACTCAATAATAACCTATTGACTTAGAGTAGACTCGAGGGTGTAAAATGTAATAAATATATCCGTCAGAAGGTTACAGGAGGAGAAAATATGAATTATAAGCAGTTCAAGGACAAGAAGATTTCTACTTTAGGCCTGGGATGCATGCGTCTTCCGACTGTCAGCGAGGATCGGGGTGCACCAATCGATGAGAAAAAGGCCACTGAAATGATCGAGTATGCATACCTTAACGGGATAAACTATTTCGACACGGCATATGGATATCACGGCGGCGAGTCCGAGCGACTGGTAGGGAAAGTCCTTAAGCAGTTCCCAAGGGATACCTGGTATCTTGCCTCAAAGATGCCCGGCCATATGATGACTTATAAAGACGGGAAACTTGATTTCATGGGGTATATGGTAGGCAGCAAGGTCGAAAGCCCCAGGCAGATATTCGAAGAACAGCTTGAAAAATGCGGCGTGGATTACTTCGACTTCTACCTTTTACATAATGTTTGCGAGTCTTCGCTGGATTTTTACACCAATGAAGAACTGGGCGTTATAGATTACCTGCTCGAGCAGAAAAAGGCCGGGCGTATCAAACACCTGGGATTTTCATCGCACGGGCGTGCCGAAACTATAGACAAATTCCTCAACACTTATGACTGCTTCGAATTCGTTATGATCCAGATAAACTATCTGGACTGGGTACTGCAGGACGCGAAATCAAAATATGAGGTGATCACGAAACACGGCTTGCCTGTCCTTGCAATGGAATCCTGCCGCGGCGGCTCCCTGGTTTCCCTCGATCCGACCGCCGAAGCGATGCTCAAAAAAGCCCGTCCCAACGATCCCATCGTCCACTGGGCTTTCCGTTTCCTGCAGTCATTGCCAAACATGCAGGTCGTACTGTCAGGCATGAGCAACATGGACCAGCTTATAGACAACATAGCGCTATTCTCCAAAAACGATCCTGCCACCGAGGAAGAAAAGGCTTTGCTGATGGACGTCGTACATACGATGGCAGACCTGGTCCCATGTACTGCATGCAGATATTGCTGCGACGACTGCCCGCAGGAGCTGGATATCCCAAAACTTATTTCAATGTACAACGAGGCCTCCAATTCCCCGTCATTTACAATGAGCTTTGTGTTGAGTGCCATGACTGAAAACGAGCTGCCGTCCGCATGCATTTCCTGCGGAAACTGCATGCAGATGTGCCCGCAGGGGATCGATATCCCTGATGTGATGCGCAAGTTTGCGGATATCCTGGATAAGCAGGCAGCAAGGTAACGTTATATGAACAGCCATAATATATGCCGCCCCCTGAATGAGGGGCGGCATATTTCATCTGATAATTATTTTACATTTGTCTCAGTCTGCGCGCAACTTCAAGGAGCTCTTCCTTGTTGGCTTCAGACAGTTCCTCAAAGTGCCTGACCGTTTCGTACAGCTTATCGCAGTATTCTGCGGCCTTCTTTGGCGAAAACGGTTTGGGGTCGCAGATGCGAAGGAAGTTTTCACGGTATATTTTTCTCAGCACCTCGGGCGGGAGCGGAGCGATCCCGGTTATATCAAAGCCGTATTGCGGGGCAAAAAACGTTTCGTCGCTTTCAAGGAAACGGCGGATGTTCGTGATTCCCTCGATCGGAGACATTTCCAGGGTATTGTCCGTTCCGAATATCAGCCTGTCCTGGTACTCTTCAAAAAACTCCCGGCTTCTGTTCGGATTTTTGGAAAGGTGGTAATAGATCTCTGGGCAGGGGGTTAAATCCACATTCACGTAAGGATGGCGGTCCAGAAAATCCGCCAGGCGATCCAGATCATCAGACATGAAGTACATATGCGGGAAAGTTATGCGCGCCTTTGGATGCTTTTTGAGTAAATTTTCTATCTGAGCCCTTTGCTCCTCAAGTTGTTCCCTCGTCCTGTGCACCCCGGCATTTTCCGGCAGATCTTCATCCCTGGCCGGATCATATCCGAGGAACCTGGCAAGGATCCCTTCCTTGTTCTTCTGAAACCTGCGTCTGGGCGGCATATATACGGCAGAGCCGACATGGTATATCACCGGAAACCCTGTCTTTTCAATGAGGTCGAACATCGGGTCCACCCGCGGATCATCCAGCGGCACTCCGGGACCAAGCTCCCCATCCCCCATTTTCAGACCGTCCGCCCCGGCGTCAATGAAGTCCTGAATCTGGTTTTTGAAGTCCTCACCGGTAGTTCCGAACTCGGGAATATCATAGGTACCGTCGCTGTAGACGGTGAATCTACCCGGATATAATGCTTTCAGCAATAATGCCTCGGCATCCGTAATACATACCGATTTCCCATGGCGCACACAAAGAAGGTTCATTCCGTCAAGGCCGGACGCGGTGAGATTGTCCAACCCGTTTCTGAGATAATTATCTACACCGCAGCCTCCGTGAGTATGCACATGGGCATCAAAAACCCCTTCATTGAATCGCATCACGATCCCCCTGTTCTGCAAAGCTGATTACGTGCTGAAAACATCATATCAGCGTTTAATGTATCGGTCAAGCGCCGCCTGCTGGATCTCTATGGCCCTGGACAAGTTCATGGCTTCCAGCTGGGCCAGGAAGTAGCTTTCATAATCATCCAGCGAACGTGCCCCGGTAATGTAGTTTGCGATGGTTTCCGCGCAGAATGTCTCTATATCGGCCATGATATTTACATACTCGCTGCTTTCGTCGGCAGTCAGCGATATGGGCGGCATGTTCCATGCGGGATCGAAGTCTGCCCATACATTGCATGCCAACTCGACATCTTCGTTGTCATATATGCAGTACTGGTATCCGGGGCCGGTGAACGTATTGATAAACACACCGCCTGCGGCCTGGGCAACAGGCACCTCTATATTCGCTGAAATGAGATCGGTCCAAACGGGCTCTCCGTTCACATAATTGAAGGTCTCACCTTCAACGCCGTAGCACTTAAGCATTGCTCCCTCATCCGTATACCAGAAGTCGAGCCAGCGGAGTGCGGTCTCGATCTTTTTGCAGCTGGTGGAAATGGCTGTGGGAGACCCGACGTGCGTCGACATATACGTACCGCACTTTGGTTCTACGCCATTATCACCGCTAAGCGGGGTGATGGCTGCAATATACAGGTCGGGATCGTCTGAGTAATTGCGTCCCCATTCATTGCCGACGAGGCCCGGTACTCCGTGAGCAACTACGAACTTGCCGATAGCAACGTCTGTCCAGGTCATGAAATAAGGCGTGGATACAAAGTCCGGATTGATGAATCCATTATCATACCATTCTTTCATTTTGATGACATAGTCTTTGAAACCGGGCATTGCAGGTCCATAGTGGACTTTCCCGTCGACATTCACCATCCTGGTAGCGGCTCCGAATGACGGCGGAAGGATACCATATGTATCATCAGTTACAAAACCATACTGCGGAGGACTGAAGAAACCGGTCTGGCCGGTAGCATCCTTGTAATCATGGAGGAACCGGTCAAATTCTGCGATCGTTTTCGGGATCTCGGTCCAGCCTATTTTTGCCGCCAGGTCTTCACGCCAGATAAGCCCGCCTCCGGCCTTGCGCTCGGTATCGACAAGCCCATATATGGCATACACGAGTCCGCTGTCCGTACGGCTGTCCTTATAATATCTTTCATACGAAGCAAGCCATGCGTTGTATGCAGGAGTATTTTCTTCCAGGTACTCATTAAGTCGTACATAAACACCATCTTTTACCGCAGCCTCTCCTCCTCCCGCATAGGTATCTGCGTACAATATCATGTCCGGGAGGTCTTCACTGACGATCATTATGTTGAACATTTCATTTATCTGCTGCAAATTCGGCGTTATCCAGTTTATATGTATTCCGGTATATTTCTCTCCCGCGGTCCAGACATAGTTTTTTTCGTTCCAGTCGCTGATATGGGCCAATATTTCAGGATATAACGGATACCAATAAGTCAGCTCGTCACTATCAAGCGGATAAGTAAAAGCGCTCTTTTGCTCTTCGTCAGGTCCAGCCGAAACATCAGATGTTTGAGAAGGTGCAGGTTCATCGCTTACGGGAGAAGCAGTGGGAGCCACCTCCGAGTCCGATTCCTGTTTGCATGCGGCCAGTAACGCAAAAAGCAGAAATGCGGCAAGCAGCAGTGAAACGATACGTAGATTTTTCATGTTATCCTCCTTTATAGCCAGACTTGTTTGAATTTGTCTTTCCCATGGCAGGAAACTGATCCTGTACTTTTATCATATGGCTATATGATTTGAGTTACAACCAGACATATCTACAGTGGAATATAAAAAACTACGCTTGTATGATCGTGTCTTACTCCAATCCGCTGTAATGAACCCTCTATTGCCCGCTTTAGCATGCCGGGGCGGCATTTCTTGATGCTATAATGGACACACCTTAAGCCATTCCCAAGAAACTCGGAGAGTCAGTCACTATCAAGTGTCAGACTCTCCGCACAAATATGATTATTGACCGGTTCTATATGCTTAGTTTATCACTGCCCGCTTAACTGTACCCCTGATTTAGCGGCAGAATCAATTGTAAATCTATATGTTCGAATCAGGATATATGGGCTCACGCTTCAGCGGGAGGATCTCATCCAGGGCTATCCTTATATAATCGTTCCACATCTCAAAGTCGTGCCTGTACCCCTCTGCGCATATGTAAGTTACGTCGTATCCCATTTCCTTCAGAGTATCCGCGTCCGCTTTTACTCTATCTCCTATGAAACCTTCTTTGCTGCCTGCGATCAGGTAAAACTTCGGCAGCCGGACGCCTTTTTCCTTGTTGCTCTTCGCAATAGCCCTGATATCATGTCTCGATCCGTCGATCTCATCAGATTTTCCGAACGTGGCTCCATAGAGCGGGAAACGCTTGAAATGATCGCTGTCAAGTTCTTCCTTCAATTTCTCCGTGTTGACAGTCAACCCGATCCCGCCTGAAATATCGATACAGGTGTTGTAAAGGTCAGGCCGCATGATGGCGGTGCCCAAGGCCACGTTGCCTCCCATGGCATATCCGACGATGAAATTGTCCTCGCGCTTTGGAGACGACGCGAACAGCGTCTGGACTACAACAGGGAGTTCTTCTGTCAAAAAGGTAGAATACTCCACCCCATAATTCGTATTGACACCAAAACTGTTCACAATAGAAGGTGTTACAAGCATCACATTGTTGCGCTGCGCAAAATACTCCGCATTTGTGTAACGATATGTAAGGCTGTCGTCATCTCCGCCGCCATGTATGAGATATACTGTCTGGAATTTCATCCCGGGAACATATTTCGGCAACGGCTTTTGTCCCGGAAAAACGTGATGGCGGAGTTCCTTTGTCATATCATAGTAGCTCAGGTAGTCGGTCGGATAGACTATGGTAATATTGACATACCCTCCGATCGCCTGGCTTCTATAGTTGAACCGCAGTATCCCCATAAAGAATTCCCCTTTCGTATATGATCATATGTCTTCTATAATATACCAGATTCCAGGACTGAAATTTAGATCAATAATCTATCCATAGTATAAAAAACTACAATAAAAACACGGTTCGATCCAAATTCCATTGAACTTACTATTCCATAAAGTTATAATCAAAATAAGTAATAATATATGCTTATGGAGTCGGTATGTTTGCAAAAGCCGCAAAAAGACATATGGAGGCGTATATCGCACGCCGATTGATGATCCCGACACTGATCGCATTGTATTTGCTTTCATTTGTGGCCGGGTCCTTGTCGCTGGCCTATGCAGAAAAAAACAATCAAAAAAGGCTATATAATCAATTTTATAATGAACTCCAAAAAATGCAATACAGTATCAATGTTTATCTTGAAGACATGGTCAGCATAGCTTCCAGCCTAAGGATAAACAGTGATATCGAGCTCTTTTTCAAGTACCCGGAGTTGTCCGAACATCAGAAAGAGAAGATCGCAGCCACAGCCAATGCCGCCATAAACATGTCTCCTGCGATCCATTCTATCTACATAACCAGCAGCAGGCTCGACTATTTCATGTATATCGGCAAAAGCTCGCTAAAGCTGCTCAAAAATGCCGGCTTCTATGACAACGCGGTTTTTGCAGAGCTGCAAGCCGGGCAGCTGCCGGTCCGCAAGATAAGTATCAGAAAAGTTTATAATCAAGAAACCGATCACCAGACAGAGCTGATATCCGTTTTCGGACATAACGGGTATTTAGATCGGAACGGACCGCTCACCGCCATAGTCGTGAACATGAGGACCTCATTTTTATACAATATCATCGAGTCAGGCCTTGACTGCGACAATGTCACCGTAATCGTTGATAAGAACGGGATGATATTGACAGAAAACGAAGAATTCGCCCAATACTCGCTTCTGTCCGACTATGGTATCGACATGTTGGAGCTTGAAGCAAAACATGACTTTGTGAAGTACGACAACGGAAAAAGGGATCGCTACTACATAGCCAGTACGGAAGCAGACATATTCGGGAACAGGCTGCTCAGCCTGGTCCCCTCGTCTTATATCGCGAAGGTTTTACTGCCCGGAAGGATAACGGCGATCGCGATCTTCCTGCTGGCGATCATAATCGTCTCGCTCATGTGCATGTTTCTCAATCAGCTCGCCAGGAAACCTATAACCGAGCTGGTTTTAAGGACCAATAAAATCGAAAGAGAACTTGCGGGAGACGGTAAGGCCCAAATGATGCAGGTGCTTCGAAGCGTGATGACACATGGGAGGATATATCCCGAAGAAAAGCGCAAAGAGATGGTAAGGAGCATAAGTCTGCCGTTCGAAGCCGGCGACCGGGCATTTTTGATGGAAGTACTGATACACAACTATTTAGGGCTCATATCGGAAAAAACCAACAGGGAGTATGAGGAGCTGATTTTAAGATCCGGAAACATTATTGAGGATATAATGTCTGCCGATTCCAAATGCTTGGTGGTAAACCGGATAGCAAACGGATCATATTATATAATCGCGTCTCCGTACGGCAATGCCGAAGAACGACTGGACGACATAATAAGCAATGCCATTGACAGCATCACCTCAACACTTCCGGAAGCACTGGGGATAAAAGTCGTAATATTATACAGCACCAGGACGGTCGATATTCATGACTTATATCTGCTGGTAGAAAAAACGGAGAAGGCAGCGGCAAACAGGCCGTTCTTTTCCCCCGGCACCATAATAGATGTAGATCGATTCAGGATGGATGATTACACCGAACTGTACAGGAAATATAATGTGGGATATTTCCAGCAGCTGTTCAAGCGAAAACATGGCCTTACTCCGACGCAATACAGGGATAAAATGAGAGCAATGGACAACTTACCTATATAAATGTTTTTGACCGTCAGGAGGAAAATGATCATGAAAAGGATCCCTTATTCAAAAGCAGAGCTGGATGTGATCGGCTATTACCCTAAGACCACTCCGCAGGGCAACAGGAGCGAAAAACTGAACACGCCTGTCACCCCCATGGAAAACCTCAGGGTTTTTATCTCGAATGAGATCCCTCATTGGATGCCTAACGGCGAGTACATAACCTTCAGCCCCTCGATCATACCGGATAACATCGCGAGAGGTGCGGTCGTTGAGGTGGATCCTTCCGATGAAAAAGGCGGGAGGGACATGTTCGGGGTCGAGTGGGAGTATAGCGACCTTGCGGGCGGCTCCATGGTCAAACCAGGAAACCCGCTTTTTGATGACGCAAACGACTGGAGGAAGGCACTGAAGTTTCCCGACATTTCAGGCTGGGACTGGAAGAAATGCGCGGAAGAGAACCGCGAGCTGCTTGAAACCAGGGACGATCCGATATGGATAACTCAATACACCGGCCTTTTTGAGCGCCTCATATCTTTCATGGATTTTGAAAACGCCGCTGTCGCTCTGATAGACGAATCCCAGAAAGACGCCGTAAAGGATCTCTTCTCGGCACTTTGCGACTTATATGAAGATATCATCGATCACTATGTAGAATATTTCAACATGACCGGCTTTTTGTTCCACGACGACTGGGGATCCCAAAGGGCGCCCTTCTTCTCCCTGGACGTCTTCAGGGAAATGATCGCACCGTATATCCGCAGGCTGACTTCGTACTGCCACAAAAAATCCGTGATATTTGAACTGCATAGCTGCGGGCATACCGAACTGCTTATGGACGGCATCGTTGAGTGCGGGATAGACATGTGGCGCCCCCAGCCAATGAACGATATCGACAGCCTGCTGAAAAACTACGGGGACAGGATAAAACTCGGGATAAGGCTGCCTGTATTTTCTGATGATACACCTGATTCGGAGAAGGTACGGGCTGCAAAAGAGATAGTTTCCAGGTACGGTATATATCCAAAAAGCGTATATACGATGTCACATTTTCAGGATCCGGTTTTCAGAAAGGCTTTGTATGAAGAAAGCCGCATTTTGTATAACAAGCTGTTTGCTGAGAGTTGAAATGCCTATCATTGATCCGTTCTGTGTTATGAACGGTTAAGATCCGGCTCTGTCCACTCCGTCCAACGGCAGGAGGCACGACCCGGATCGGCTTTTTCCCATTCTTATGCTGCATATAGCGGCAATCAGCGTCAAGTCGTTTGGCTCCAAAATCAAGAAATATGAAAGCAGTTATGTTGAAATTTATAACTAGTGTTGCAAAGTAATCTTGTTAGTCCGTCCCAAACGCATTATATATTCTATAAGGAACCGAATTGCCTGATGCCAAATGCATGACCCCATATGTTACGTTGCCGCACTGCCTCATTTGGATGAAGCAATATGGTCGACGGCTCGGTTTCATTGGACGATTATGAGGAAATATTCATCGATCAGCTGTAAACCGGGGATCGATGATGCTGTCTCGATCCGGCAGGAAGCTCTGTACAGATACGACCGCAGATATGCTTTTTTCGACTAAGGCAAAAAATCAAAAGGAAAAGGTTAACGGTGCATGAAACACGACATCAAAAGAACAGTTGACGGGGATCCGGTCAATCTATGGAACAGGTCATATGTCATGGTATTACTGCTGGGATTGGTCACCGGAATGTCATCCCAAATGGTGACTCCCCTGGTTTCAAAATATGCGGTGGGCATTGGAGCTCCGCTTACCATAGCTGCAACGATATCATCCCTTATGTCGATCGCAGCCCTTGTTTGCCGGCCAATCTCCGGAGCGGTGACGGATCTGGTAAACCGCAAGGCACTGATGATAGCTACGACTATAATAACCGGCCTGAGCATCGGCTGCTATGCTTTGGTTGAACATATAAGCGTTTTGATCGCCATGCGGACGATCCACGGGATCGCATTCTCCTTTATGAGTGTTGCAAACATGGCATTTGCAACAAGCTTCATTCCCAAAGACCGCATCGGTGAAGGCCTGGGATACAATGCCCTGGCAGCGATCGTAAGCCAGGCGGCAGGACCTAACCTGGGATACTGGCTTGCTGAAAATTACAGCTTTAAAGTCTGCTTTATGACTTCAGCTTTCCTGAGCATTGCAGCAGTGGCGTTTATGTTGATGATCCCCTATGAACATACCGACGTCAAAGCCGGTCAGGGCAAAAAGCGATTCTCGTGGGACAACCTCATCGCAAAGGAATTGATCCTGTACACCGTACTTATCTCGATTTTCAGCATGGGCAACGGCCTGTTGAATACCTATCTCGCCCTTATGGCTGAGCAACGGGGAATTCCCAACGTGACTCTGTTTTTTACCGCATATTCGGTGATGCTTCTGCTGGTACGTCCGGTATCAGGCAGGATACTTGACAGGAAGGGCATAGCCGTGGTTTTGTATCCGGCGTTTCTTATCCATGCGGCCGGTATCGTCATAGTCGGTGCGGCATCAAAGCTGTGGATGCTCATCGTTGCCGGTATCCTCAAGGCGATAGGCCAGGGCTCCGGCACTCCGTCGATCCAGGCCCACTCCGTCAAGGTCCTGGGCAGGCAGCGTGCGGGCGTGGCGTCAAGCACCACATTCATCGGGCAGGACCTGGGCAACGCCATAGCCCCGATCCTGGGGAGCTTCGTGGCCGAAAAGCACGGATATGGGACCATGTTCTACGGATATGCGGCTGTAGTTGCGATTTTGGGCTGCGGCCTTATCATGATCCAGAGAATGATTGAAAAACGCCGTGAGCAGAACACGGCCGTGAAAGGGTGATGACACAATGGCTATTATCGATCTTACGTTCCGGTCTGCAGCGTTGGGTTACAACACTACGGTGACTGTCTGCTTTCCGGAAAGCAACGGCTCCGACAGGCGAACGGGAAAGCCTTATCGCTATAAGCCGGGAGTAAAATACCAGGTGCTGTGGCTTTTGACCGGCGGAGGCGGAGACAGCAGCGAATGGGTCCGCCTTACAAACATCGAAAGGTATGCTGCTGAGAAAAACCTTATCGTGATAACGCCTGCGACCTTCCTCAGTTTATACACTGACATGTATTACGGAGAAAAGCACTTTACATATCTGACCGAGGAGCTGCCGCGGGTAATGCGCTGGATGCTCCCCATCTCGGATAAGCGTGAAGATAATTTTATCGCCGGTTTTTCAATGGGCGGATACGGGGCTTTCAAGTCTGCTTTTGCGTATCCCGAAAGGTTTGCCGCGGCGGGAAGCTTCGGCGGCGCTTTGGATATGGTCAGCATCGTGAAGTCGACCCACCTTCACGACGGAGTTCTTGACAGAGATTTCCTGCTTGCATTCGGCAGCCTGGAGAATCTTGAGCACTCGGTAAACGACGATATGTACATGGCCGAAAAACAGATGAAAGCCGCAAAGGATATGCCGAAACTGTTCATTTCGGTCGGAAAAGACGATTTCACTTACTCCAGAAACGTTGAAACCAGGGATAAGCTGGTCGATTTGGGTTACGATGTGACTTGGGATACCGGAGAAGGTACTCACAGCTATGAATATTGCGACAGCAGGATCAGGGTGTTCCTTGAATGGGCGGGTCTGAAGGGAACGCCGATCTATAATACGGAGGGATGAACATGGCAAGGCTTCAGATCCACATGGAGAGCGAGATCCTGCGCTTTACCACACAGGTTGACATTGCGATACCGGAATACGGGTTTGCCGAAAGAAGAGCAGGCGTATCACCCGAAGAATACTATTCCGAAAAGAACAAGCTGCCCGTGATGTTCCTTTATCATGGCGGAACGGGTACCTGCTCCGACTGGTTCCGTTTCAGCAGGATCGAAGATCTGTCGGAAGAGAAAAAGTTCATCGTGGTCTGCCCTACCGCCCAGAACTCCTGTTACACGAATATGGCATACGGTCCGCGCTGGTTCGATTTCATAAACATTGAACTGTACGATATGGTCCACTCCATGTTCCCGGCCTCGACCGACCCGGCCGGAAACTTCGCCGTGGGACTTTCCATGGGCGGCTATGGAGCACTCAAGAGCGCACTTACATATCCCGAAAAATACGGCTACGGTGCTGCCATGTCATCGGCAGCATATATACCCCAGGAAGTAGCCCTGGGAATATGCCCCCTCCCGGATGGCGGGAAATCCATATTCGGAGATCCGGATAAGGTGCTCGGCAGTGACAACGACCTGTTTGCCCTGGCCGAGCGTCTGAAGGCCTCGGGCCGTGTCCTCCCGAAACTTTACAGTGCCTGCGGAACTGAAGACTTTACGTTTGAAGGGAACGTCAAGTTCAAGAACCACATGCTGGATCTTGGATACGACTTTACATGGGTGCAGGACCCCGGTTCTCACACGTGGGACTATTGGAACGACCATATCAAAATGGTTTGTGATTGGCTGCCGCTCTAAGAAAGGAGTATCATATGCGATACACTTATGGAAAGACAGGTACCGCGATCCGCGAAGCCGACACCGAAAGCGGCCGTGTAAGAGGGCTGCCGGGCAACAACCGGAGTTTCACAGTTTTCAAAGGCATCCCATATGCCGCACCTCCCGTCGGTGAACTGCGATGGAGGCCGCCCCAGCCTGCACCGAAATGGGACGGCGTACGCGAATGCTGCTATTTTTCAAGGGATCCGGTCAACTTTTTCCCTCCCTTTCCAGGCAGGATCGCGGACGAAAATAATGAATCCGAAGACTGCCTGTACCTTAACATATGGACCCCTGCAAAAAGTTCCGATGAAAAGCTTCCCGTACTCGTATGGATCTACGGCGGGGGCATGATGGGAGGGACCGCGGCCAGTTCGGTCTATGACGGCGAGGGCTTTTGCAAACGCGGCGTGATACTCGTCACCTTCAACTACAGGACGGGAGTGCTTGGCCTGCTTGCGCATCCCGAACTTTCGGAGGAAAGCGGCTATGGCGGTTCGGGGAACTATTACTTCATGGACCAGATGGCCGCCATCAAGTGGGTAAAGAGAAACATAGCCAATTTCGGCGGCGACCCTGACAGGATCACGATCTTCGGCCATTCGTCAGGCGCGATCGCGGTTACAGGCATATGCGCCTCTCCGCTGTCAAAGGGTGATTTCATAGGCGCGGCGATCCAAAGCTCAGCCGTTTTGCGGGATTTTGACGGTGTCGGGGAAATCTACCTTGCCCTTGACAAAGCCGAGCAGCGGGGTATGGACTTTGTAAGACGCTGTGGTTGCTCGAACATATCAGAATTGAGGAACGCCAGTACCGATTTGCTAAAGAAAACGTTCTGGGAATGGCCGCTCGGAAGGCACGCGTTCTGCGGGACGATCGACGGATATGTTTTTCCGGCAAGCCCCGTGCACGCGTGGTATACCGGTGCAGCGCATGATATACGTTACTTATGCGGTACCGCGGAAGACGAAGAAAACGGCCTTTTCGGCTTTCCCGGTGTGCCGAACTACCTGACAAGGGAGATGCTTTCCGAATACGCAAATAACTTCGGTGAGAAGAAGGACGACTTCCTTAAATTCTGTGAAAGCCTGGATGACCACGAAATCATGATAGGCAAGACCCTCAACGGGACCATGCGCAATATGCAGCTTGCGGAAAACCAGCTTCGCCACGGCAGGAAACCTGCTTACCTTTTCTGCTTCAGGCGGAGGCTCCCCGGAGACAATGCCGGCGCGCCCCACGGAGCGGAGCTTCCATACGTGTTCCAGACCTTGCAGAACGGCTGGAGGCCTTACTCGGGTGCAGACTACGAGTTGTCGGATATCCTGGCGGATTATTGGGCCAACTTTGCCAGGACTGGTGATCCGAACGGTCCGGGAATACCTGAGTGGAAGCCGTATACGAAAGACGATAAGCGGGTGTTGATGATAGATACACCTCCTTACATGTGCGAGAGACCGCTTCCAAAGATCCAGCAATATAAACTGAACTATTTCCTCACAACTGATGACGCATATTCGTATGTATAAAAGGCAAATTAAAGTGTAAGAACAGGAAGAAGTAAGAGAGACAATAGGCGAGAAAGTAAGAGAGATGCAATAAGCGGGAAGCAATATAAGAAGATGAAAAAACAAGTGGCTCCGAACCGATCACTCGTCGCAGCCACTTGTCGCATTTTCCTCGTTATATAATGGTGCACAGACCTAAAGAGCTTAAAGTTGTTACATATAAAATTATTCTAATTTACATTTTTTTCAGATATAGGTCCCTTCTGCTTTGAAGCAAAGTTCAGCACATAATCTGAACACTTCGCCTCAACCACATTGTACCGATCATAAAGTGCCAATCACTGCTCTATTCTTTTGAAAATCTCAGTACATTCCAGCTCAATGCCGGCACCTTCGCAATGAACCTGCCGCTTTCAAAATATCCTCCGGGTCCCATGGCCGGCACAACGTTATTCGGGTTTTCCGCCGTATTGACAGCTTTCACATCATCATGATGGATAATGATGTGCTCATCAAACGACAGCTCACCAAATGAACGAAGGTCCAGCTCAAGCGAATAGTCATCGTTCATATCGCGATTGACGCAGAACAGCGTCAGACTTCCGTCATCGCCAAGGACAGCCGCTGCATCTATATATGGAACATCAGTATAGTCTGTGCAGTCATATTTCGGACTTGAAACCAGGGCGTTGAGAGCCTTTCCTCTGCCGTATATGGACGCGTGCATGAACGGATAGTATATGGTCTGAGCCCAGGCGGCGCCTCCGTTCTGTGTCATGATAGGCGCAATGACATTTACAAGCTGCGCCATGCAAGCTATTTTCACCCTGTCCGCATTTCGGATCAAAGTCATGAGCATGCTTCCCACAAGCAGCGCATCTTCAAAATTGTAAACATCCTCAAGGAGCGGCAGAGCGCGGCCCCATTTGCTCCTCTTTGTGATCTCCCTGTCCTGTTCATGCGAATGGTACCACACGTTCCATTCATCGAACGACAGGTTTATTTTCTTCCTGCTGTGTTTTTTCCCCTTTACGCTGTCACATATTGCAACAACGGTCTTTATGAACTCATCCATATCCATGGTGCGCGCCAAAAAGCCGGGGGTGTCATTTGTCGGGTTGCCGTAATATCTGTGAAGAGATATATAGTCTACGGTATCATAGCACTCTTCCAAAACCTGCAATTCCCATTCTCCGAAGGTGGGCATCTGGCTGTGTGAAGAACCGCATACGACCAGCTCTACCGAAGGATCGACCCACTTCATGACTTTCCCGGCCTCGTTGGCTATGCGGCCATACTCCCAGGCCGTCTTGTGGGCGATCTGCCAGGGTCCGTCCATCTCGTTGCCAAGACACCACAGCTTTATATCGAACGGTTCATCTGCACCGTTTTTCCGTCTGAGATCGGACCAGTACGATCCGCCCCTGTGGTTTGCATATTCGACGATATTTCGAGCCGCATCCACACCCCGTGTACCCAGGTTTATCGAATACATCGGCTTGGCGTTTGCCTTCCTGCACCAGGAGATATACTCGTGCAAACCGAACTCATTGGTCTCCGTCGTGAACCACGCCAGATCCAGCCGCGCGGGGCGGCTGTCCTTCGGTCCTATGGAATCCTCCCAGTTGAAACCCGAGACGAAATTTCCGCCGGGATATCGGACTACAGTGATGCCGAGATCCCTGACAAGCTCCATGACGTCACCGCGAAAACCATTTTCATCGGCGGTCTGATGCCCGGGCTCATATATGCCCCCGTAAACGCACCGGCCCAAATGTTCGACGAAAGAACCATAGATCCTGGGGTCAATATCCCCAATGACATAATCCTTGTCTAAAATTACGGATGCCTTTTTCATTGCAATGACCTCACTTTCCGATACCCACCGGATCATCACGGGGCCCGAACGTTTCCCGATATTCGGTCACCTGCGCTCAAAAGCTCAAGAGATACCTGAAACCCCATTAATGATCTCAATTAATGTTCACAACACTATTATTATTAAATTTAATGGTAACATTTGCATTTATGCTTGTCAATAAAATGAGAGCATTCAGCAGAAGTGACCCTGGCTCTGACTGCCCGGGGTCACTTTCAATGTTGATCGATAATATCAGGATCTATTTTACATTTGCGGATGTTGTGCTCTGTCTCGATTTTTTTGCAACATCCTTTTTGTAAACATCTCACGGATGGCTCTCGTTATGACTGGCAACCATGAAGATCAAATCACACTTTCCTCAGCTCACCCTTATATGCATCCGTCCGGGGTATCCATTTCAGGAACCGTTCCACGGTGTGGTTCCAGAAGCGCCATTCATGCCCCATACCTTCGGACTCTTCCCAGGTAACATCCACACCCATTTTGATCAGCTCATCGCGAAACGCGGCGCCCTGCTTGTATAGAGGGTCCGCAGTTCCGCATGACATGAACATTGCAGGGAATGGCTTTCCCTCTGCTATGATCCTCTTTGCCGCCTCCTCGGGGTCATCCGGAGCCGCTTCCGTTCCCGGAAGGCGGATGCCCGCCGAGAATGCGCCGATCGCCCCGAAGCGTTCGGGATTATTTAGCCCGTTATACAAAGCGCCATAGCCGCCCATCGAAAGGCCGGCGATGTAGCTGTCTTCAGGCCTGGTCGATATCGGGAAGTAGCCCTGCAAAAATTCCGGGAGTTCGTGGACAAGGAAAGTGCTGTAGTTCTCTTTCACGATCCCCGTGCCCGGATGGTTTCTGAACGCCTTGTTTTCTCCTGAGAAAATGGCGACTGCGATGTTATGCTCTTCGGCAAAAAGCTCTATATTCGTGTAAGATGTCCATGCCGTATAATCGTTCCATCCGCCATGCAGAAGATAGAGAACGGGATACTTTGCCTTAGGTGTATGGCACGGATTGGGCATCATGGTTTCCGGGCAGGTGAGCGAAGGGACGATGACCGTCATTTCTATCGTACGGGCCAGGGAATAGGAAATAAACGAACATGTAAATCTCGCCATATTTTAACCTCCGTAATATTCAAACCACAGTCAGGCTCAGTCATCGAACACGCTTTGCTGTGCAAAACCGTTATAAATACCGGGCCTTACGGCTTTGGGGCGCTCAACGCGGGAAACCATCGTATGATAACGGCCGTCACGGCAACCCTGGATGATCCCGTGGACGGTTTCGAACGCCTGGAACCCCATGGAATAATGGCAGCGCGGTTTACGGCCGTTCCTTATGGCGAATGCAAGATCCATCAGGCCTACGCCGCGCGCTTCTTCAAGATAGCCGTGCGTCGGAGGGATCCTGTAGTTCGGAAGCGGAACAAGTCCGCCGGGTGTGTATGCCGGAGGTGACCCGACATTTGTCTGGATATAGACATTGCCCCCAAAGAAATTCGGATCGGGGCATATCAGAGTAGCCTCACTGCCGTATACGACAAACATCTGGTCACTGTCCCTTATGCCGGATGCGAAGATGATAGAGCCGTATACTCCGTTGGAAAACTCCAGCGAACCGACCAGTGTATCCGGCTCGCTGTTGGCCAGATCACTGTTGTAGAGGGTATTAAGCGGATCTTTTGACTCATGGTATCTCAGGTTGGTTTTTATAAAGCCGCTTACCCGCTCGATGTTTCCGAACAAATTGATGAGATTGTGCAGATAATAGCCGCCCATATCAAACGGGAGCCCGCTGCCGTCCGGGGTACGCGGGTTGTATCCGGGAAGCATTGACATCATCCTGGCAAACATGTCACTGTTATCGCCTTCCTGCTTGGGGTACTCACGGCGTGTGCTTTGCCCGCGTTCGCCGCCAAGGATCATGTTGCCCCTGGTGACCAGGCAGTAAGACGCGATCGGTGTCCCGATAAAACCGCTGTCTATGAGCTGGCGGATAGTTTGCCAGGCTCCTCCCAGGAAGGTGTCCGGGGCCACGGTGTACCACTGCCCGTTTTTCTCGGCTTTTTCAGCCAGCCTGGCCAGCTCGAGCCCCTCTTCCCATGTTACGGCCATCATCTTCTCGGAGTGTACGCTCTTTCCCGCTTCCAGGGCAGCTTTTGTGACCTCATAGTGCGATGTCGGATATGTAAGATTCAATACGACTTCGATTTCCGGGTCATTATATATGTCCTCATTCGTGCATGCCTTCGCACCGAACTTCTGCTCAAAAAGCCTGGCGCGCTCCTCAACGGTATCCGCACACTTTACGACATCGATCATGTTATACTGTTTGAGGATCGTCGGCATGTAGGCGCGCAGCGCTATCATTCCGCAGCCTATCAGTCCTACTTTGACAGGTTTCAAGTTAGCCATTTACTGTTTCCCCTTTCATTGCAAAATCATTCGACATATCCGGTTTCTTTCATGTTAAGGTAAGCCGCTGTCAGGATCTCCTTGTTTTGCAGTATGTTCGGGAAATCCTGTTCAACGATTGCCCACTCGATATCCTCTTCAGCTCCCGCTTTCAGGCAACCGCAAAGGTCCAGTTTCCCCGTTCCGACTGTTGTGAACTGCGGAGCCATGACATTCGGCATGCCCCTGTACTGCACTGTTTTGTCTATGTAATCTTTGATATGCAGGGCTGATATCCTCTTCCCGAGCTGACGGATCAAAGCTACCGGGTCCGCACCCGCATAGGCAGCCCAGCCGCAGTCAAGTTCAAATGTGAGGTTCTCGGTGTTTGCCGCGATCAGCTGCAGATGCGGAACGCCGCGGTAACATTGCGTAAATTCAATATCATGGTTGTGATACATGAAGTCTATGCCTTCAGCTTTAAGTATCGTCGCCTTCTTTTCAAAGTCCTCGATCTCCCGCATGACTTCATCGTAGGATGCAGGCTCAGGACGGCCGCCGAAGCGGTACATGGATGCCAGGTTGTTAAAGGCCACTACGCGTCTTACTCCGATCTGATTTGCCTGGCGGATTATCTCATCCATGCCCGGTTCAGGCCGTCCGGGAAAACTCATCAGGCCGATATCGATCGGCTCGATGCCATAGCTTTTGACGCGGGCAAGGTTCTCCTCTACGCTGCCCTCCCTGAATAAGGCCCCTCCGTTTTCGAAGCCCTTATAGCCTATCCCGGCATACTCCCTCAGATAGTCGTAGAACTCTTCGCCCTTTGCAGTAAAGGGCATGAAACCGATAAACCCAGCTTTCAGCTTTTGCATAGCTTCTACTCCCCTCTTGTAAATAATGATATGGTTTGGCAAGTGACTTTTACCCACGTGATTTCCATCGTTAGCCGAATGGGAGATTGCCCGTATATCAAGCGAGCTACCTCCCATTTGAGAACCAAAAGCGCCGATACCGGTCCATATACACAGTAAATATGCTAATCGGCCAGAGATTTTTAGATGGAGCGGAAAGCCGTATCTGATTACCGATCACTTACGGTTGCTATATCTTTCAAGTGCATTCTGTTTGATCCGGATGGCATCTTCAATACCCAGATCGATAATAGTCTGACGGAAAGCATCAAAGTTGGAGAGCGGCTCATTGCCTGTGATGGAGTTGACGACCATTTTATTGATATATGTTTCGACGTCGCCCATTATGTCTAAACACTTAATTATAAGTCGATATTAGCAAATTGCACTATTCGAGTCAAGTTTTTTCAAGTATATTTAATGCATTTTCTTTGCTTATTTTAGTGATTTTCAACTGTTTCTTTCTTGCCGTCGTTGTATATTCCAATCCCGGATCAGGATTTTCTCTCATTTTTATTTGAGACTCTGGCGAAATATTGATATATGAGTTGAAAATCAGGAGGAAGAGTTGGAGAGGACTTGAAAATCCCCGGGTTTGCACCGGATATGCAAATAACTAAGCAGAGGCTTTTCAGTCTCTGCTTTATTATTCTTTTATGATTTGCTCTATTTGCAACGATCAAATAATAGATTCCATAGAGCAGCATCAATGACCGATGTGTCATTTTTCCGCAAACATCAGTCGTCTATCAAACTGTGTGCCGTATAGATGCTCAACTGTTCTCCTCGGGGCAGTAAACCGTCAATAATAGATTTCAATGTCCGTACAGTTATATCGGCGATAACTTCGAGCTGTTGGGCTATAACGGGTATTCCCATCCGCTGTGTACGGGGCGAGTCAACAAAGGACACCGGCAAAATGTCCTCGGGAACTGAAAGCCCGTATTTTGAAGCGACATCACGAACAACCCATACATCATTAACATACTGACAAATAACGGCATCCGGATACCTGTCAGGATCATTGAAAAGTTCAAACCATGCTTCATTTGATCCGTCTGTATCTTCAGCAGGAAAAGTGGGCAGCACAACCGGCTGCAGGACCTCAAGTCCGGACATGATGCACGCGCGCGCATAACCGAAATATCTTTTGCATTGATGCGTGGATCTATATAATTCACTGATGGTGGGCTGCTTGCTCCGGTACATGTCATGTCCCACAAAAAGGATTCGCCTGCACCCTCTTGAAATCAGATACGCTGTGGCATCATATCCTGCCTGCTCGTCATCTATCGAAACCGTGACCGTACCGGGAAAACCGTATTGCTTGCGGCAGGATACAACCGGTTTGAGCTTGCTTATCCTTATATATTCATCTTCTTTGATATCAAAGTCGCACAGTATCGATCCGTCATAGCCCTGTATTACTTCTTCAATACTGTCTATATCTTTCCTGCTCATGATGAATTTGTAGGTCAGGTTCACTCCCTGAGAGCGGGCCGCACGTTCAAGCGTTGGGAGCAGTTCGGAAGATTCATGGGTGGACATGAAGACAAAAACGATCACGCGATAGCCATCCTGTTTTTCGCCTTGCACGAAATTCTGCTCGGTAATGTTGTCCGATTGGGCAAGACGTTCCCTCGGTTTATATCCGAGCTTTACCATCGCCTCTTTGACCCTGCGGTATTTCTCCGTGTTGACGCGATAATTCCCGTTCGCAACACGGGAAACCGTGGCAGTTGAAACCCCGGCTAGTTTGGCGACATCTTCAATGGTTGCCATCTCCACACCCCATACCAAAGTTTGCATATTTATTGATTAAATATTGTACATTATTATCGCCTGCCGCGCAAGTAATTGCTTCTCAGATCCAGGTACCGCAAATTGCAAGTTAAAGTGAAACACTTTTTCTCTGTCAAATGTTATCTAGATATCTTGTAGTTTTCGCTTGTTTCTGGCGGTTTGGGTCTGGGCGGAACGGGAAATGCTTTCGCTATGAA
>Ga0134102_1000612_pt1 | contig 39772 bp, 33 predicted proteins | sample 13_3_2metaG_FD_94447 | JGI IMG/M metagenome (GOLD analysis project Ga0134102, IMG submission 94447) | Switchgrass degrading microbial communities from high solid loading bioreactors in New Hampshire, USA - 13_49_3.3_201_A3 metaG | ecosystem: Engineered > Bioreactor > Semi-continuous > Anaerobic...
ATTCATATATAACTCATGGTACTCCTTTGCTAATGTTTTTCTTTGGTTATTAAACATTTTACAATGGATTACCATGAGTTTTCTATATATTACGGCATTTTATTTTACAACTTCCCATTTTATTTAATATTTTATGATATTCTGATCACGCCCGGGACCGATACCAATCATACTTACCTTAACATCGCACAGTTCTTCAATTCTTTCAATATACTTCTTTGCATTCTCAGGCAGGTCCTTGTAATCCCGAATATGACCAATATTGCCTGTCCAGCCGTCCATTTCCTCATAAACAGGCTCGCACAATGCCAGTTCTTCAAGACTTGGAGGGAATTCGGTAATTATCTCATTTCCTTTTTTATAGCCCACACATATTTTCAACTTTCCAATATCACCCAACGTGTCAATCTTGTTTACTACAATTGAGGTTAACCCACTGGTTCTTACCGCATACTTAACAATTACGGCATCAAACCAACCACATCTTCTTGCTCTGCCGGTTGTGGTTCCATATTCATGACCTTTTTCCCTAATCGCTTCACCGATTTCATCATTCAGCTCCGTAGGAAAAGGCCCTTTTCCTACACGTGTAGTATAAGCCTTGACAACCCCAATACACTCGTCAATCATGGTAGGGCCAATGCCTGAACCTATACATACGCCTCCTGATGTCGGATGGGATGAAGTAACATAAGGGTATGTTCCAAGGTCCAAATCCAGTAAAGTACCTTGGGCGCCTTCGAACAATACATTCTTGCCACTCTTTATTGCCTCATATAACATAACGGTTGTATCTGCAACATATTTTTTTAATCGGTCGGCATACCCTAAATATTCTTCAATCATACTGTCTGCATTCAAAGCCGTTCCGCCGTATATTTTCTCAATAATTTCGTTTTTTATCTTGACATTTATTCTTGCCTTTTCAATAAACAATTCTCTGTTCATCAAGTCGCACATTCTGATGCCCGACCTTTCCGCCTTATCCATATATGCCGGGCCTATACCTTTTTTGGTTGTGCCTATATCCGCTTTTCCTCTTGCAATCTCGGACAATCCATCCAGTTCCCTATGATATGGCATTATAACATGTGCCCTTGCATCAATGCGAAGATTATCGGTAGATATTCCCCTCGACTGCAGCATATCCAACTCTTCCAATAATACACCCGGGTCAACCACCACACCATTGCCAATAATGCACAAGGTTTGTGGATTCAATATTCCGGAAGGTATCAGGTGAAGCTTATATTGTTCGCCATTTGCTTCTACCGTATGTCCTGCATTATTGCCGCCCTGGGACCTTACTACCACATCCGACTGTTGAGCAAGAATATCAATAATCTTGCCTTTGCCTTCATCTCCCCATTGCGCTCCTATCACTACCTTCGTTGCCATACTGCCATCCTCCTCTTCATATGATCTCAATTCGATGCTTTCACAATCATATTTTTTATTTTATTTTGCCGGCAATGTCCCGGGCTACCACTATACCTGTCACCGAAGCCTGCATTAGCCCTCTCGTAATTCCGGCACCGTCTCCAATGGTATATAGATTTTTAATGACTGTTTCAAAATGATTATTAACATCAACCTGACTGCTATAAAACTTTATTTCGCAGCCATAAAGCAGCGTGTTTCGTGAATAAAGTCCCGGAGCTACTTTATCCAAGGCTTTCAGTGCTTCTATAATTGACATCAAATGCCTATGAGGCAATGCAAAGCTTAAATCTCCAGGAACCGCGCTTTTTAATGTAGGTATTGTAGTTGATTTTTTCAGTCTGCTATAATCCGTTCTGCGTCCTTTCAGCAAATCCCCCAGTCGTTGTACCATAATGCCTCCGCCGGTAAGCATATTGGCCAGTTGAGCAATATATTTCCCGTACTTAATAGGTTCATCAAAAGGCTCTGTAAAAGTTGTAGATACAAGCATAGCAAAATTGGTGTTATTGGTCTTCAACTTTTCATCGGCATAGCTATGACCATTTACAACAGCAAGATTTCCGTCGTAATGCTCTTCCGACACCACACCGCCGGGATTCATGCAAAAAGTTCTGACCTTATTTTCAAAAGTGTCCGAATAATATACAAACTTTGCTTCATATAAATCCTTTGTCAAATGATCCATAACGGAATTAGGGACTTCAACTCTGACCCCAATATCAACAGCATTATTTCTTGTCGACACTCCCAGCCTGCGAGCTTGCTCCGTAAGCCACTGAGCACCTTCACGGCCCGGTGCTGCAACCACATAATCCGCCGTTATTTCCTGAGGCTCTTTCCCCTTTGTATGGACCACCACTCCAGTAACTCTATCTCCGTCGCATAATATATCTGTAACTGTACTTAATTCTATGAATTCTGTCTTTGTATCATTAATCAGATAATTATACATGCCTTCCAAAATATCAAATGCCTTTTCGGTACCTAAGTGTCTTACAGGACAAGGTATCAACTGGATATTATACTTTGAAGCTTCGTACATGATTTCATCGATACGTTTGTCATTTTGACCGTATACCGTTTTCTGAGCACCAAATTCAAGATAAATATCATCCGCATACTTAATTAATTCGGCAGTCATTTCATCTCCGATATAGTCTTTTACATTGCCGCCTACATCAATTCCCAGAGACAACTTGCCGTCACTAAATGCTCCTGCTCCGGACCATCCGTTAACAATAGCACAAGGGTCACACCCTACACATGTTCCTGTATTTCTGGCGGGGCATTTTCTATTATTAATTTGTCTTCCTTTATCAAGAATCAGTATCCTTAACTGTCTGTTTAATTTTGTTAGTTCCAAAGCTGTGAAAATTCCTGCCGGTCCTGCTCCGACTATAATTACATCATAATGTTTCTCCACTTGTCATTCCCCCTTTGCCATATCTGAACATTAACATAGACAGTGGCACTGCCACTGTCTAACAGCATGCAACCATTTGTTTTCCCTTATGTATTGTTATCAGCACAAGTAATATGATACCAGATGGAACAGAAAAAATCAATAAGAAATCCGAATATTTTTTTTAAAAAACAAATAATTATTCGACAAGTGATTGCTCCATTTGGACTTTATTGAATAAATACCACATGAGTAGTTGTGACAACCCCAGTATAAAAATAATGACAGGAATCACCTGAATGTTCTCAGATATAAGAAGCAGCAAGGATACTCCTGCCACCCTTCCCAAGTTAAGATAGACCTCACGGACAGCAATTCCTTCAATCCTGCGTTTAGCGCTATTTGGAGTCTTGTGAATCACCCAGTAAATAATACTTGCTGTCGGATTATTGATAAATGTAATAAAAAAGGATGATATTATTCCATATATAAATAGTGTTACCACATTAATTTTAAGCATAAAGACACTGCTGACCAGTGCCAGAGCAATTGCTCCGACCATCATATAACCTTTTCTGGTATAAGGCTTCATCCTGCCGGCTATCACATAAAAAGAAAATAATTGAATGCCTGAAACAATTAATGTATATGAGCCTAAAACCATCTCGCTATTAACAATTGCATATAACAATATGTTCGTCAGAAACGCCATAACCCCTTCACGAAATCCTCTTAAGGATTCTCCTGCCATAACCAGCGCCCAGTTTTTCTTTCGGAAAGGCATAAACAGAATTGATTTCAAATAATAATGCTTGTCGATTCGTTTATTAGGTATTCTAAAGCTTAAAACCGCCGCTATAATAAACAAAATCAAGGATAACGAAAAAACAGTGATATAGCCTTTATTGCCGCTTAAATATTGAATAATCACGCCCGCTGCAAAAGGAGCAACCATAGTGGCAAAAGAAACCACAAGACCTTGAATTCCCATTACAAAATCCCTGTTTTGATCGCTTGAAAAATCATATCCCAATACATTATAGCTCATATAATAAAATCCACAGCTTATGCCCATCAGAATGCCAAGAAGCCACACATATTTCGAAGCCTCGCTCTGCAGCAAAAGCAATACAATAAACAATATACTGTAACATATAATTCCGATACGAAGAGTAGCTGTCAATGTTACTTTTTTGGCAAGCCAGCCTGCAAGCATAAAAAACAGGGGTGTGGTTGCAAACTGGAGTAAATTGTACATAATTACAATTTTAAGACTTTGATTTTCCTTCCATAAAAAAATATTGATAAATGTATTGGACAAACCCACGCCTAATAAAAAAATCCCATGCACAAACAGAAGCGTAACAAGCTCAGATGATATATAACTCTGAGGATGCAGCTTCCCCTTAATATAGATTTGCATAGATTTAATAAAACTCATAGAATCCCCCCAAATAAATAAGACATCGCCAAGGATGTCTTATTCTGCATAAAGGTATATCACTGGAAATCAGTAATATTTTTTAACTAATGCTATTATTTATTCTTGCTTTCCAAATAGTCATTTATTTCATTAACAAGCTGCTCCGGATCAACACCATGAATTGCACAAGCTTCTGCAATCGTCTCTCCTGTTGATGAAGGACAGCCCAGACAATGCATACCGATATTCAGAAAGAATGGTGCAGTACCTCTGTCCATTTTCAAAACATCAGAAATGATTGTATCTACAGTTACCTTTGGCATTCTTATTACCCTCCTCATATAACATAAAACAACTTACTATTATTATACACTAAGGTAATGCTAAAATGCAATATTTTTGCGGTCTAAATATTGCTTCCTGCCAATTTCATATAAATTATTCCCCTTGCAGTCAATAATTACGATAGCAGGAAACTTTTCTACGTTCAGTTTTCTGACTGCTTCCGTCCCCAAATCATCATAAGCCACTACCTCTTCAGCAGTGACTGTTTCAGCTATTAATGCACCTGCACCTCCAATAGCCCCAAAATATACCGCACCGCATTCAATCATTGCTTCGACAACCTGAGCACTTCTCAAGCCCTTTCCAATCATACCTGTCAATCCCTTTCTAATCAACAGAGGAGCATAAGCGTCCATCCTGCCACTGGTTGTAGGACCGCAGGAACCTATTACTTGTCCCGGTCTGGCAGGACAAGGCCCCGCATAATAGATGATTTGATCCCTGATATCAAAGGGCAGCTTCTGCCCGTTTTCAAGCGCTTCCACCATACGTTTATGCGCCGCATCCCTGGCGGTATAAATAGTACCTGAAATAAGCACCCGATCTCCTGCCTGAAGCTCATTAATTTTCTCTTTTGTTAACGGGGTTTTTAATTCTATTTCCAAAAAAGTCACCTCTTATCTAATTTCCACAAGTTCTCTGATACTGTCCAATATATAATCCGATTTCATTTCTACAAAATAATCCTTGGCCTTTTGACCGGAAATCCCTGTCAATACCGCCGCAAACTTGCAATTTATAGCCTGTGCCGCCATAATATCAGAACCTGCATCACCGACAATCAGGGTCTTTTCTATTTTCGATGGATCATACTCTTTATTGAGAAGCATATGATCTTCATATCCCTTGCCGTATATTGCTTTCAAAAATACATATGGGTGCGGCTTTACCAGCTTGATGTCATTGCCTTTCCGTTTTAACTCTTTTTCTGCATTCATTACTTCCGTATAGGATATACATGAGTCCTCGTCAAAGTATTTTTTAACATTCCAATCCATCAGAGGCTGCTCCATTTCAACCAAGGGTCTGCCCGTTCCGATTCCCAGCCTGATTCCGCTTGTATAAAGTGTATGCAAAATCTCCTTCAGCTCACTTAACGGAACAATCGGCTGTTCCAAGTACATAAGCCCTTTTTTTCCCGCATTCACGGGTTCCTTGCCAAAAGCCTTGCGATAGACTTCATCCCCAAGATACCACTCCTGAAAAACATCCCGACATTTTGTCCACAGTTCACCGTTTCTGCTGTAATACTCCTTTTCCTTGCCGGTTATTTCATGGAGCTTGTATTCAATCAATGAATAAAGCTCCATGATTTGCTCATTACGATTTAATAAATAATCATAAATCTCGTAAAAATTATCCGATTTGACAATAAAAGCCGTACAAAGAACAATATATGCCAAATCCCAGTTCGTATTAATGCCTTTATCTTTCAGCATTGAAATCATTTTATCATTTACAAAAATAGTATTTCTTATTCCTCGAATCTGCTGTGGTGATAAGTCGCAATCAATATCCTTATTGCCATAATAGCATCTGCTGTTTAACATTTCATATACTGTCAAAGCGGCAGCATTCCAGTAATTTTGCTCACTGGTAATAACACCGTCCATATCAAAAATAATTGTATCTATACCCTTAAGAAATTTTGCAATTCTTTTGCCCATTTATTATACCTATCTCTCTTTCCTGGGCACGGACTCCCAGTCCTTAAGGAATTTTGCTATTCCTGCATCGGTTAAAGGATGCTTTGTCATTTGTACAATTACATTGTATGGCACCGTAGCAATATGTGCACCAATACGTGCTGCCTCTATTACATGGATGGGATTCCTTATGCTTGCTGCTATTATATTTGTTTCAATACCATGAGTTTTAAATATATCCACAACTTCTTCAATAAGGTTCATACCGTCGCTGCTTATATCATCAAGTCTCCCAAGAAACGGACTTACATATGCCGCACCTGCTCTGGCTGCCAATAAAGCCTGAGCAGCAGAAAAAATCAATGTTACATTTGTTTTAACGCCTTCGGCAGCAAGAATTTTTACTGCTTTCAGGCCTTCAACACACATAGGGATTTTGACCACAATATTCTTATGAATTTTCACCAATTCCCTTGCTTCCTTTACCATACCCTCAGATTCAAGACTGATTACCTCAGCACTGATAGGTCCGTCCACTATTTTTGTAATTTCCTTAATTACTTCAATAAAATCTCTGCCTTCTTTAGCAATTAAGGAAGGATTGGTAGTTACTCCACTGATTACCCCCATTTCATTCGCCTTTTTTATATCTTCTACATTGGCTGTATCAATGAAAAGCTTCATTAAAATCACTCCTCTATGCTTCTGGCATAAATTTTATAAATGTATTTACACATATATAATGTGCTTTAATTTTTTTTAAATTCAAATTCTATTTTACCGGCAACCCCTGATGTCATTCCTTTTCTTTTATCGCTTACCGCTAAAGCACGGTTAAGCGCAACACCAAATGCACGGTAAATTGCCTCCCAGATATGGTGTCCGTTATGTCCCTTTAACAGACTGATATGCAGTGTACATGCCGCTCCCTGAGCAAAACCTTCCAAAAAGGTTTCAAGGTCTTCACTCAGCATTCCTTCGGTCTGTGCCGGTATTTCAAGGCTGCCATAATCGATTGAAAAATAGGCCCTGTTTTCAAAGCTTACGGCAGCCTGCGCCATTGCCTCATCAATAATTCCAATACCGTCTCCGAATCCTGTAACGCCGTTTTGCATGTTATCCTTGATATATTCTCCGACTGCTTTTCCAAAGGTAATTGCTACGTCTTCGCAAACAAGATGACTTAAGTTAAATTCATCCAGCCGGACATCTACTTCAATATTAACCTCTGCTCTCCAGGCAATATGCTCAATCATATGATTCAAAAACGGCAACGGAGTTTTGATTCGTTTCCTATAGTCCGGTTTAATAGGACTAAAATCCAGGGTTACATTGATTTCTGATTCTGTCGTTTTTCTGGTAACAGAAATGATATTATTCTGTATCATTATTTTCTCTCCTTTACCGCTAAGGCATGAGTATCAAAGCCTTCCGTCGTCGCAAATACGTAAGCCTTTTCCCTTACTCTTTCAAAGCCTTCCTTTGTTACATAGCCTACCGATGTTCTCTTAAGAAAATCATATACAGATACACTGGAATAAGTCTTTGCAAAGCCACCCGTTGGCAGTATTGCATTTGGTCCCAGCAGGAAATTGCACAGTGTTATGGGGGTATATTCTCCTAAGAGAATTTCTCCTGCATTTTTTATCTCAGGAAGAACGTCAAACGGGTTTTTAGTCATAATTTCCATGTGTTCAGGTGCATATTCATTCACAAATTCAATGGATTGCTTCAGTGACTCTGTTATAATAACTCCTCCGTATGTTGAAAAGTTGGTTGAAACAAACTGCTTTCTTTTAGGAGATATTTTTTCCAACTGTCTCTCAACAATTGGAATCACTTTATGAACCAGTTCCTCACTGTGGGTTACAAGCAAAGCTGCCGAATCGGGGCCGTGCTCTGCTTCAATCATCCAATCCAGTGCCACCTTTTCAGGGTCTGCAAATTCATCAGCAAGAATAATGGATTCACTTGGCCCTGCAGGAAGACCTGCATCTATATAATTGCTTAACACTCTTTTTGCAGCCGTTGCATAAGCATTTCCCGGTCCTATAATTTTATGGCATTTTGGAATGGTTTCGGTTCCAAAAGCTACAGAAGCAACAGCCTGTATGCCGCCGACCTTATATATCTCGGTAATCCCGATAATTTTTGCTGCTGCAAGCAAGGCATCATCCACATTTCCTTCTTCATTTGGAGGCGTTACCACAACAATCTTAGGTACCTTCGCCACAACAGCAGGTATACCCAGCATTAACAATACGGATGGGAAGCTGCCTTTCCCTCTTGGAACATAAAGGCATACATCTACTATAGGAGTGACCTTTTCTCCAACCATCAAGCCCTTATCCACATTGGTAAACCACATTTCTTCAGGCAGCTGTTTCTCATGAAAATCCTTTATATTCCTCGCTGCATATTCAATCGCCTCTCTGGCCCTGGCATCCAATCTGTTATAGCCTTGCTCAATCTCCTCGGCAGTTACTTTCATGCTGTCAGGAGTTAACTTCACTCTGTCAAACTTCTCAGTATATTCAAGTACAGCCTTATCGCCTTCTCTTCTTATATGTTCAGCAATATCACTTGCCAGCTTCATATGCTCGGTTATATCAAATTCCGCTCTCTTTAATATGTAGTTCTTTTGTTCCTGAGAAAGCTCATTTAATTTATAAATATTCATTCTTTTACCTCCGCTTTCTTTTTTAAGCATATTATAATGTAAATTACCAAGAAGATCAACAAAAAAACATCTCAATATTTTTTAAAGAATTTTTCAAAATTATTGACATTATTTTTAGTTGCGGATATATTGAATAGAGAGAAAAAAATACCGTAATTCTGGGGGAAGGAATAAATGTCTCAAGAAATAATAAATTTGCGAAATGTATCAAAAGAATATGATGGAAGCGAAGCACTAAAAAATATCAACTTGACAATACACAAGAACGAATTTTTGACACTATTGGGACCAAGCGGTTGCGGCAAGACAACAACATTAAGAATTATAGGAGGATTTGAATCTCCTACATCAGGGGATGTTTTTTTTGAAGAACAAAATATCACTTCTTTACCCCCTTATAAGAGAAAAGTAAATACCGTATTTCAAAAGTATGCGCTCTTTCCGCATATGAATATTGAAGAAAATGTTGCATTTGGACTAAAAATAAAGAAAGTTGACAATGCTACTATCAAGCAAAAGGTAAAAAAGATGCTTGATTTGGTCAACCTGTCAGGTTTTGAAAAAAGATCCGTTGATTCATTAAGCGGTGGCCAGCAGCAAAGAGTAGCAATAGCCAGAGCCCTGGTAAATGAACCTGATGTCCTTTTGCTGGATGAACCGTTAGGAGCTCTGGATCTAAAGCTTCGCAAGGAAATGCAAATAGAATTAAAGAATATTCAACGACGTCTCGGAATAACTTTTGTCTATGTTACACATGACCAGGAAGAAGCTCTTACCATGTCCGATACTGTTGTGGTAATGCGTGACGGCACCATTCAACAAATGGGAACGCCGGTGGACATATACAATGAGCCTGTTAACGCTTTTGTAGCCGACTTTATCGGAGAAAGCAATATTATTGACGGTATTATGACAAAAGATTACCAGGTAGTATTTGCAAACCAAACTTTTGAATGTGTGGATAAAGGCTTTTCAGAAAATGAACCGGTTGATGTGGTAATCCGTCCTGAAGATATTAAGCTGGTAGAACCGGGAGAAGGAATGCTGAGCGGACAAGTTCAGTCCGTCCTCTTTAAAGGAGTACACTATGAAATGATTATATTGAGCAATAATATCCGCTGGATGATTCACAGCACCATAGCTGAACCCGTTGGGCAACAAGTGGGACTGAAAATATTGCCTAATGACATTCATATTATGAAAAAGGGGGAAGCGTAATTGAAACATAAATGGATTACCTACCCCTATATAATATGGATGATTATTTTTATAATAATCCCACTTGCATTGATTGTGTTTTTTAGTGTCATTATTGAAACTGAACATGGTTTGCAGTTTACATTACAGCATTTTAAACGTTTTTTAGAACCTGTTTATATGGTTGTTTTATTAAGGTCCATTTATATTGCCTTTATAAGCACGCTAATATGTTTGGTGTTGGGCTACCCTATGGCAATGATTCTTGCAAACAGAGGATTGAATAAAAAACAATTTCTCGTTTCTCTTTTCGTATTGCCAATGTGGATGAATTTTTTGCTGAGAACGTATGCCTGGCTGACCTTACTTGAAAACAGCGGCCTTATTAACACACTGTTGTCCTATTTAGGCCTGAAAAAATTAAACCTTTTATACAATAATTATGCGGTTATTCTGGGCATGGTATATAATTTTTTGCCTTTTATGGTGTTGCCCATTTATTCCGTATTAATCAAAATAGATAAAAGCGTCATTGAAGCTGCTCAGGACTTGGGAGCAGACTCTTTTACTGTATTCAGAAGGGTTACTTTTCCATTAAGTCTGCCGGGTGTAATGTCAGGCATTACAATGGTCTTCATGCCTTCGGTTACTACCTTCGTTATTTCAAGACTTCTTGGAGGGGGCCAGTATACACTGATCGGCAACCTGATTGAACAACAATTCCTGTATGTAGGAGACTGGAATTTCGGTTCGGCATTATCCGTAGTACTTATGATAATAATTCTTCTCAGTATGGGAGTTATGTCCAGGTATGACAAGGAGCATGAAGGAGGCGGACTATGGTAATTCGGTTTATTAAAAGATTTTATACGTTTATCATTTTTTCCTTTTTATACGCCCCGATCCTTGTACTGATTATATATTCATTTAATAATTCAAGGTCTCGCGGCAAATGGAGCGGCTTTACATTAAAATGGTATGTAGAACTACTGCATGACCGTCAAATTCTTTCCGCCCTATACTATACCATTTTAATAGCCATTATATCGTCCGTGGTTGCAACTGTTATAGGCACCATGGCAGCAGTCGGAATACACAATATGGGCAAATGGAAGAAGTCCCTTATAATGAATATTACTTATCTTCCTGTATTGAATCCCGATATTGTAACAGGCATTTCACTGATGATTCTGTTTATTTTTGTGAAAATGCCTCTTGGCTTTATTTCAATGCTATTAGCGCATATAACATTTAATATACCTTATGTTATTCTTTCGGTGCTGCCAAAATTAAAGCAATTAAACAAACATTTGTATGAAGCTGCACTGGACCTAGGTGCTACACCGGCATATGCATTTAAAAAAGTAATACTGCCTGAGATTATGCCCGGTATTATCACCGGCATGCTTCTGGCATTTACATTATCATTGGATGATTTTGTCATCAGCTTTTTTACAACAGGGTCAGGTGTTTCAAATCTATCCATTACCGTTTACTCAATGGCAAGACGGGGTATTAATCCGAAAATTAATGCTCTATCATCAATTATGTTTATTGTAGTATTATTACTGCTTATTATTGTAAACAACAGAATGTCAAAAGATGATTCAATAAAGGAGAGTGCATAATGAAAAAAAATTGTAAAGTGCTGACATTGGTATTTCTCATTATTTCACTTATAGTGATTTCTTCCGGCTGCGGAGGGACCGACAACAGTAATAAGATTACCCTTAATGTATACAATTGGGGTGATTATATTGATGAATCGGTCATTGACAGTTTTGAAAAAGAATACGGCATAAAAGTCATTTACGATACCTTTTCGACAAACGAAGATATGTATGTAAAATTAAAAGCCGGCGGTGACAGCTACGATGTTGCTTTCCCCTCCGAATATATGATTCAGCGAATGATCAATGAAGACATGGTCCAAAAGATTGATTTGAACAATATACCAAATTATAAATACATTGATGAAAGATTTAAAAACCTGGCATATGACCCCAATAACGAATATTCCGTTCCATATATGTGGGGTACCTTAGGTATTCTTTATAATAAAACCATGGTTGATGACGTTGTCGACAGCTGGGATATCCTGTGGAATGAAAAGTATGAAAAAAAGATTTTGATGCTGGACAGTCAGCGTGATTCCATAGGTATTACCCTTAAAAAGCTTGGATTCTCATTAAATACCAAAGATCCTGCCCAGCTGGAAGCAGCCAAGAACGAATTAATTAAGCAAAAGCCTTTGGTACTGGCATATGTAGGTGATGAAGTTAAAGATAAAATGATCGCCAACGAAGCAGCCTTAGCTGTCGTTTGGTCAGGTGACGCAATTTTCATGAAGCGTGAAAATCCTGATTTAGAATATGTTATCCCCAAAGAAGGAAGCAATCTTTGGTTTGACGCCATGGTTATTCCAAAAGCAAGTCAGCACAAAAAGGAAGCTGAGCTGTTCATTAATTACATGTGTGATACTGAAGTAGCTTATAAAAATGCAGATTATATTGGTTATTCAACTCCTCATGTTGAAGCGAAAAAGTTACTGGATCCCGTTATAACCTCTGATAAGACAGCATATCCTGATGAAGAGGACGTAAAAAACTGTGAAGTATTTGAGGATTTGGGTGACTCTCTGAAAGATTACGATAAAATATGGACTGAAATAAAAGCGTACTAAACAAAATGTCAGAAGGTGTTTTATGAGTGATGACGGACGAAGAGATTACAAAAAACTGATATGTAATAAAATAGGTTCCAGTAAACCTATGAGTATTTTGGAAATTATTAAAGTTTTTTACCCCGCTCGCTATAAAAAGATGATGGAAAATGAGTTGAAAATGGATGGATTATTTACCTCGAAAGAGTGGCTGAAAATACTGACCGAATCGCGCAAATCCCATGAATTATATTTAAAACGCATAAAGAAGGCCGGCAGCAGATAAACTGTTGTCGGCTTTTTTATACAGTTAATTTTGTAGGCAAGCATAAGCAATGCTGCCACTTAATTCGGCAATATTTTCTACATGTCGGGCGGACAGAATCGTCCGCTCCTACATAATATGAAATAGTTGACTACAGCACCTTGCGTACATCATACAAAGACTGCAGGACCAGCCAGTTCTGAGGGAAATACCGGTTAATGGTCCAGTAGCTTACACCGCCTAAATTATACTCATTGACCAGTCGAAGCTTGGCATTAATACTTCTGGCATCCTCAAACCATACTTCATGTTGCCTTCCGCTGGTATAATAGCGATAAAACGGCGACTGTGACGTAGTATCATATTGTATGGCAGCCCGGACTCTGAATGACTGCTCTACTGCTCCCGGATTGGACAATGTTCTCGCGGCAGTGCCTTGTACAAAAGGCAATGTCCAATCATATCCATAATTAGGTATGCCCATCAGTATTTTTCTTCTTGGTATTGCACTTACAGCGTAATTCAATACCTTTCGAACCTCATTAATCGGAGCTACGGCCATCGGAGGTCCAAAGGTATAGCCCCATTCATAAGTCATTAGAATCACATGGTCTACAAGGGCTCCGTGAACCGGATAATCATGAGCTTCATACAGCAAGCCTCTCTGATCGGCAGCGATTTTGGGAGCCAATGCCGTTGTAAGCGTGTAGCCAAGCTCATGCAATCTGCTGCTTGCCTTTCTCAGAAAATTGTTATAGTTTTCTCTGTCTTGCGGATATATATACTCAAAATCAACATCCAAACCGTAATAATTTTTCGTTCGCATTGTTTCAATAACATTGTTCAGTAAAGTATCCTGGATCTGTTCACTTCTTAGAATCGTAGCAACCAGGTCACTATTAAAGCTTCCTCCCTCTTCAATATTGGTTATCACCATTAACGGAGCTACTCCGGCCTGCCTTGCTGCCTGGATAAGGGTGGTATCATTAACGGAGCTTAAGCTTCCGTCAGGTCTGACTTCATAGCTGAAAATACTCAAATAAGTTAAGTAAGGGAGTGTCTTTTGAAGCACCTCCATGCTAATATTGGGAAATGCATATCCGTTTACTTCAATGGTCCCCAGTTTTCTTGTTCGTGGCGGAATAGTGATGATCTGTCCGGGCCTGATTAACGCGGGATTTGTAATTTGCGGATTTGCTTCAAGTATGGCATCAACCGTAACACCATAGTCACGTGCAATGCTGTATAAGGATTGCCCCGGCACCACTCTGTGCTGCCTTGTCCCTTCAAGAACAACCAGGGTTTGCCCCACAACCAGTTGTCCGGGATTTGCCAATTCATTATCCTGTATGATTTTGGTATATGGCACACCGTACAACCGGGCAATCGTATAAACGCTTTCTCCCGGTTTCACTACGTGAATAATCATAAAAGCACACCTTCCCATCATATTATCTGCTATAATTCAATATATGCAGATCCATTCCGATTGGGTACAATGTGCTTTTATAAGGCTCATTCAATCTGAACCGTACTGTCCTTTTATTATCGGCATAACTCGATAAGCCAGAAAAGAAACAATCACCGTCTTTACTATATCACCGCCAATAAATGTCAGGAATCCTACTTTCACAGCCCACTGAATACTCTTTGCATCCTTTAAAATGAAATTATATATTGCATACAAATATGGTACACCAATAAGATAAAGTATTATTAACCCTGTAAGCACCGAAACTGAGATTCCAAAATATGTAGGCTTTTTTTGTCTTTCTATTACAGCCCCTATTGCATATGCCGCAGGTATTAAGCCAAGCAGATATCCAAAGCTTGGCTGCATAACGTATCCTATCCCTCCGCCCTGTGTGAATACAGGTATGCCTGCCAGTCCAACAGCAACATATAATAGCTGCGAGAGCATTCCGGCTTTTGCTCCCAGCAAAAGCCCGGCAAAAGCGCAAAAAAAGAACTGCAGCGTAAATGGTATAAACGGAACCGGTATTCTGATAAAGGCACCAACCGCTGTTAATGCAGCAAACAATGCGATAAGAAGCATATCCTTTGTCTTTGTATTCATTCCATTCCCCCTTTACATTTATATATTTATATAATATGGCAATAAATAAAAATTGTCAACCCTCGATTATTTTGGGTTGACAATTTATTAATTCCCAATGCAAAATGCAGCTACACCAGATTTCAAAAAATAACTGCTGCTAAAAAAGAATTGCCATTATTATTAATCCTATCTTGCCAACTGAATCATTGTGTCCAGCCCGTCCCAATAAAATACATCCGTTCTGGCTGCAACGGTATAGTCATAAACCATCTCCAGTGTTTCATGAGGTTTTACCGCCGCATCTTTAATAACTGCTTTTGACAGTTTTCCGCTATCGCTGTAAGATGTAATGATAATCTTTCCATTTAATTCTATATCTTTATAATTTGTAATCCCGACAACCAGCTTATCTCCACTTACATAATGCGCAATTACGCACTCTGTCCCTAAGGAATACACTTTATTGGCCATTCCTGTATTATCATCATAGGCAAAGAGCACAGCCCTGTAATTCCGTGCATTATCGGGAATTGCTGCCATAATTTCATGCTCACCCTCTGGCAATAATTGCGCTTTATATGCTAATAATTGATTATCCTTATCATACAATGCCAATACAACACTGGAACTTCTATTAAGATGAACATTCGCCTTTACTGCCGTGCCTGCATTAAATGCTTCGGTATCAAAAACAACTTTTGAAACAGGCTCCTCACTGATGGTTGGCTCCGATTCTTTTTTCCCATACTGTTCCTTAACTTCATCATATTTTATTCTTTTATTTTTTTATACTCCCTCTCCGTTGAATTCCGGAATAAAGCTTTCTGAGGCAGTTTCGCCCTCCTGTATAAATCCGTTTTCTACTCCCAGCCCAACTGCATAATCAATTAATTCTTCATATTCCTCCCGAGTAATTTTCCTGTTGATTTCCGGATATTTTTCCACATGCTTAAGAGGAGTAAACTGATTCATGATACTGATATATATACTGTTCCCATAGGTTTCATACAAATACTTGATGATTCTCCTGGAATCTTCAATGCATCCAGGCAGCATCAGATGCCGTACAATCACACCCTTAGTCATCATTCCGTCATCATTAAACTCAGGCTCTCCTGTCTGTCGAACCATCTCACCGATTGCTGCACAAGCAACGGCAAAATAATCCGGTGCATTGGAGTACCTTTTTGCCAGTTTCTCATTCGCATACTTAAAATCTGTAAGATAAACATCGATATATCCATCCAGCATCTTTAAAGTATCCGTCTTTTCATATCCGCTGCAATTATATACGATGGGCAAATTAAGACCTTTTCTTCTTGCTCTGGCAATGGCTTCTATAATCTGCGGCGTATAGTGACTTGGAGTAACCAAATTAATATTATTTGCCCCTTTTTTCTGAAGCTCCGTAAAGATTTCCGACAGCCGATTTATAGTAATATTTTTTCCTGCCAATCCCCTTGCAATATGATAATTCTGACAATAAACACACCCAACGGCACAGCCTGAAAAAAAGACGGTGCCTGACCCGTTTTCCCCGGAAATGCAAGGTTCTTCCCACATATGAAGCGCTGCTCGTGCAACCACCAGTTCATCGGTTGTTTTACAGTATCCTTTAACCCCTCTGGTACGGTCAACATGGCAATTTCTTGGACATAATGTACAATCTTTTAATAAATTTATATTCATACAACCTCCATTAACGCTGCATTTGTCTTGCTTTAAGCTTTATAAATTATTCCGTAGAATTGAATACTCTTAAAATTTGTATCCCTAATGCTATTTTTAAAACAGTGCCTCCCTCATGACTTTTAAATAATACTAATATAGTATCATTTATTTTTAACTTGCAACATCGTCGTCATCAGAGCGCAACAATATAATTCTTTTGTCCTCAAGCATAACCCTTATTCTCCCTTTCCCTTTTATTCCAAGTGCTTCCAAGTACTCTCGAGGTATTGCAATCTTCCTGTTTTATCTACGACAGCATATTCAACATGGGATTCTGCTTGTTTTTCCGTTATATCTTCCAACAACTCAATATCTTTTGCATAGGTACTTTGACGAATGAATTCACTGCTGGTTCTGCCGTCTCTTATGGATGCCACTCTGTCTACTTTGGATAATAGCTGACGGTCATGCGTTACAACTACAATGGTTAACCCCAGAGTTTTATTTAGCTTCTGAAAAAGCTCGAAAATTAATGAGCACATTTGAGAATCAACTGCACCTGTAGGTTCATCAGCTAATAAAACTTTCGGCTTATTGGCAATAGCTATGGCAATTGCAACACGCTGCTGTTCTCCTCCCGAAAGCTGGCCAAGCTTATGATTTCTTCTTTCATACAAACCTACCATATCCAACAATTCTTCTGCCCACCTTTTGCGTTGAGTACTTCCCTGCAGAATCATAGGAACTTCCACATTTTCCAAAGCACTCAGATAAGGTACAATATTCCGGACATTATTCTGCCATACAAAACCGACAGTATCTCGTTTATAATACATAAGCTCCTTTTCATTTATGCCTATTATTCTTAAACCAAAATCTACATTTTCATATGCCGTCATCAGAGAAACAAAAAGATGCAAAACTGTAAAATTGCCAATTTCGCACCTTTTTATGAATCTGAAAAAAATTAATCAATATGATTTCTTTTACGTTATATGGCTTATAGTAATTTTATAATCTAAATTTATTCACCTCATCATTTAATTCTTTTACGATATCCGCTAACTTATTTGCACTTTCCGTAATCATTCCTATGGAAGCTGTCTGTTCCTGCACAGCAGCAGATGTTTCTTCAACGCTGGCCCCGGTTTCTTCAGAAAAAGCGGCTATATCCTGTACAAATGACTGTATATATTCACTGTTCTTTTGAATGGTATCAATATTCTCCGATATTTTTATAATTCCTTCTGCTGTTTCATTTACTTTTTTATTAATCTCCATGAATGTGTTTTTTGTAATTTCGGTTTGCTTCATACCATTAGCAACCTGTGTATATCCATCATTCAAGCTTTCAACAACTTCTTGAGCACCTTTTTGAATGCTTTTAACAATATTGGCGATATCAGTTATGGAATTTTTCACTTCGTCCGACAGCTTTTTCACTTCCGCTGCAACTACAGCAAAGCCTCTGCCTGCTTCACCGGCTCTCGCCGCCTCAATGGTAGCATTTAGCGCCAATAAATTGGTCTGGTCCGCAACATGTTCTATGACCTTTACCAAACGAGAAATTTGTTTTGTACTGCTGCTTAATATATTAACTTTATCTACTGCATTGGATACCGTTGAATTAATATGCTGCATTTGAGCTTCGGAATTCATTATTGTTGAATGGCCTTTGTCTGCCAGTTGAAGCAATTTCTTAGTGGTATAGGCAATGTTTTCTCCTTCTTTATTTGAATTAATGATTTCATTGGTCAAATCTTCTATTAATTGTGTGATTTTTACTGTAGCATCGGTCTGCTTCTGGGTACCATTAGCCAACTGTTGCATAATTTCATTAATTTGCTCGCTTCCCTGGTTAACCTGTTCAGCATAATTGTTAAGACTTTCTGATTGTAGATTTACATTAGAGGATATTCTGGCAATATGCCCAATCATCGTCCTAAGATTTTCTACCATCTTATTAATTGCATTACCCAGTTCGGTAATTTCATCTTTATTTTCATCTTGAATCAAGTCTACGGAAATATTGCCTTCCGAAATCTGATTGCTGATATATACCATATGATTAATACGTCTTTTTATCGAAAAAATAAAGGTATACATGATTGCAATTGCCAGAAAAACACCAATAATTGCAATAATAACAAGAACAATTTCATTGGCCGTCATGCTTTCTAATGTATTACCTACACTCCGATTTCTATCTTCTTCAACGATATTTCTTATTTGATGCAGCTGATCTATGGTTTTATCACGCAAATTAGCAGCCGTACTTCTTCCTACAACCGTTTCCGCCTTAAGATTTCTTCTTGCACCATATATGATTTTTTCTTCCATTACTTTTTCTATTTCTTTTTTATTATGTCGTATCTCTTCAATTGATAATGTTATTTTCTCTTGCTTTTCATTCTCTTCATATTTTATTTCATTTAATTTCGTAAGCAACTCTTCAATATCTTTCCCATACTCTTTAAACTTTGTTAAGGAATCAGAGCTCTTTGAGGTAACATAATCATTAATGCAATTATCCATATTATTAAACAGAATTTCTAACTGATAAATATCTGTTTCCAATAATACATTTTTTTGAATATCTTTTAAATTAGACTTAATATGTCCAAACAAAACGGTAATAATAAGCCCTCCTATAACCATCAGGAGCAAAACAGGAATGATGGATATTGCAAATTTTTGACTTAAATTCATATCTTTTATCTTTGATTTATTGAAATCAATTTTTCTTAACTTTTTGTCTATATTTGTCAGCAATTTAGCTTTCTCTTTTCTATTAATCTTCATAAATACAATAGTAGCTATTTTTTGAATAAACTACCTTTTCCCCCTTTTTTCTTTTCTACCTTACACAAACCAGAGTTTCACATAATATTATTTTATGTAAAGTTACAAAAAGGTATAAAAAATTAACCATTTAAAACTCCTTATTAGAATTTACTAAGCCTTTTTTAAAATAAATTCGACATTATACTCAATATTCCTGCATAGTTTTTAATTATTTTTATATAATAATATAGTACTACATAAAAAAAGACATGAGCCTGCTAAATCCTGCTCATGTCGCTTAATTCATTTCATTTCAATTGAATGACATTTCTTGTCTTGGATACTGTTACCGGCTCGTTCATTCCATCTTTCCATAACATAAACTTAACCTTTGCTCCATTTGAAATGGCAGCTTCAAAATTTGCAGACACGCCGAACTTGAACGGAACATCAATTTTTTTAACCGAAAGAAGAATATTATTAGCATCGTATTCAGCAATATACAGGTCATAATTCTTTTCTTCACGGCTGATGATTGTACACGCTGCTTTTGAGTCGGTTACTTTTACAGAGGTAATTTTCGGTTTCCCTTCTGTAATTCTGAAATTGCTTACGGTAAATAATCCGCCGGAAATTCCCGCACCACCTACCGTAATTACTTTATTCACCGAAGTGATATAAGGAGCATCACTTCTAAAAGTAAAGTTATTTGCCAACTGATAGGTTGTACCGTCAGGAGTTGTCACATAAACGCTGTATGTTTTGGTTGAAATGTTTGCTTTCACACTAATGTGGTACGTCTTATTGATTTCGTAGGGTACTGCCGTAGTAGAACTATAATCAGAGCCGTTGCGAACATCCATGTATCCGTTTGGCTGTATACGGATTGCCATACTTGGACTTGACCATGTAGTCGGTGAAACATTCGTACCACATATGCCAACAACGCCATCCGTAATCTGATGGGGAGTAATGTCATATTCAAAGAAGAACTCTCCGCTTTGTTCACTAAAGGTATGGTAAGGCCATGGACTCCCCGCTGCTTCATCGGATATCCACTGCTCACCGGCAGCTAAAACTGTGACAACAAAATGCTTTGTTTCGGTATATCCGCCCTTTGAAATAGTTGCTGTTAAAACAGCCGTCATATCATCTGTCCCTCTTGTGATTACTCCGTTATTTGAAATGACAGACGGATTGCTTGATACCCAGGTGATTGTACTTCCATTTGCACAGGCAGATGGCAATGTAAGATTTCCCATTAAAGCGTCAAGATTTTCGCTGAAAATGAGAAGCAATTTATCTTCTTTTACTGACTCTTCATCCGTTTTTACAGGAAGACTGGCTTTTATTTCTTCTTCGGTCAGGGCCCGATCATAAAGCTTCACATTATCCAATGAGCCAGCAAAATACGTATTATTAAAAGATTTACCCAAATATGCAAGAAGGTCTTTTTCCCCAAGGTGATAAATTGTTCTTGTCATGTTTGCATTTTCAGCCAATTTAATACCGTTTCTATAGACGGAAACTCTGGTAGGCTCAACAACCAAGCTAATATTTACCCAGGTACCTATTTGAGAATCCAATCCGCTTATATTTGCCACATCATTGATGGTCTTCTCCAATGTAAGTCTGCTTGCGTATCCGTTTTTGGTTGCATTTAGCCAGAAATCATGAAGATTATCCCTACCTACGGCAAATACAGCTGTATCCGTATTATCTCCTTCAACCTTCACATCCATTGTCAGTGTAAAGGTATCTCTTCTGTCAAAAATGTTGTCCGGAAAAGCCAAATAGGAGTTTGTACCGTCAAGCTTAAGAACACGGCTGTTTTTTTCAGGGTCCTGAACATATTTTGCATTTCCAAAAATTTCCGCATCATCGTTTTCAAAATCATATTCAACAATAGGTGGAGCACCTTTTTCTGAAGCAGGAAGTCCTCCCCATTTGGCAATTACAGCATCATACTCTTTTTGTGTTACGGGAAGAACAACCCCGTGCTTCGAGCCTGTCGGCATTTTTGCTTCAGCCTTTGTGAATTTACCTGAAGCAATATCATTGGTTATATAAGGTACAAATTTTGAATAATCGTCAATCAGTAAACAATAGGTAGTGCTTTCACCGTTCATTTTAAATATGGCAGGACCTTCTCCGTTAATTGTTGAATAACCGGGAACATCCCTAAAGGTCCAATAAAGAGAATCGGCAACCTGCATATCCACATAGGAGTTTGCTTTTTTTGTAAAGCGATATATTTTTCCGTCATGAGCTTTAATCATTGTCGTATCGATTCTTGGAGTACCGTCTCCTCCTACAAAAACTTCAGGAGCGGTAAATGTTCGGAAATCACGGGTTCTGGCAAGAAAAACCGTGTCCTGTACAGGAGTTTTGGTAAGATATTTGCCGGCCGCATAAACCCAGTATTCACCTGTTGCTTCATCATAAATCGCTTCCGGTGCCCAGGCACAGCCCATTCGGTTGTCAGCAAACTTGACCATGCGCGGTTCAGACCAATTAACAAGGTCGTCCGACTCCCATACAATGATGTACTTGCTTCCCTGCATACTCCATTTTGTCCAATCGCTTGATGACGATTCCTCCGTATTAAGGTCTGTTGCCATCAAATAGAATTTGTCTCCATAGGGTGAACGAACAATATACGGGTCACGAACAGCTCTGGTGCCTACATTGGACACCAAAACAGGATAATTGCCGTTTAAGTCGACCCAATGAAGTCCATCTTTACTTGCCGCCAAATGTATACTTAAAACCTCATCGGGGGAGCCGTTTACAAAGCCACGGAAATATGCATAAATGTATCCGGTTTTTTCTTCCTGAATCGGAAGAGCTTTAACTGTAAGATTGAATGTTTTTTGAACACTCATCCCATTCAGCGAAATATTCGCTGTTAATGTCACTTTTTTATCAACACTGCCTCTTTTAATAACTCCCGGAGGCATTATATAATCGCCGTTTTGAATAGACTTTGTACTGACAACACTCTCGTCGCTGGAGGTCCATGTAACCGTTGCGCCGTTTACCTTATCCGGTAAATAAAGATTATCTTTAATATTATCTTGATGATAGATTTCAACATAATGATAAAGATCACTTTCCGTAACCGCAGGTTTGGTTGCCTGCTGTTGAATTTCTTGCGCACTTAATGCCCTGCCTGCAAACAGGAAATTGTCAAGAGTAGCACTAAGATATTTGTCCGCTTCAAATTGAGATTTGCCTAAGTAATTTTGAGTTGTTTCACCCAGGGAATCCGGTGTAAATGTGCTTTCAAGCGTACCTTCAACCGCCCCGTTTATATAAAGAGTTACGGTATTTCCGGATTTCGTAACTGCAACATGAGTCCATTCGCCATTGCTTAACTTTGTATTCGACGTAATATTGGATTTTGAACCGCCGGGAACAAGTGACTCAAAACGAAGTGCCGAGGTGGTGGATGCCATACCCAAAAACATATAATTGGTTGTTCCTGAACCAAAGTCAAATATACGCTGGTATGATAAATCTGTATATTCAAACCGAATCCATGTTGCAACCGTAAAATCTGTAACCCCCTTTGTAATATTGTCAGGGAGTTTTACATAAGATAACGAACCGTTAAAGTATCCGCCTTTTCCGCTTATTCCGTCCAGATAGGTCAGGTCCTTGGAAATCACACCGTCAGGAAGAGAACCTTCAAAATCAAGATAAAGATATACCGGTTCATGACCCGGTTCTTCTGCAAAGACCGGCATTGTACCTATAACCATGAAAACGCTCAATAGGATTGCCAATACTCTTCTCATTAAAAACACCCTTTCTTTTATATATTGAAAAATAGAGTATTTATCAATGAGTTTAAAAATTTTATCTTATTTTTTATAAAAACCAAGGAAAACAAAAATCAATTACATTTACCTAAATTTTAACATGCAAAATGAAATACTAAAATACATTTTATTTATAATTAATTTAGCTTTTTTTTGTATATTAAAATCATATGTGACATTGAAAATTATTGTGGTAATTATATAATAATTTATATTATTCTGGTATAATTTATATAGCTATGATTTATTAAATAAATCACCTTTGGTGAATTTATTTATATTTTGCTTCGCTCAACCTTTTTATAAAATAAATTCTTTCATTTATTGACGGGAAATTCTAAATTTAAAAAATAAGGAGGAGGAATAATATGGAGAATTTCACTTTTTACAGTCCCACTTATTTCGTTTTCGGCCAGGAAGAAGAAAACAACACGGGCAAATATGTTAAACGTTTCGGCGGCAGCAAAGTTCTTATACACTATGGCGGAGGTTCAGTAATCCGCTCCGGGCTCCTGGACAGGGTAAAAAATTCACTTAAAAAAGAAAACATAGAATTCATTGAACTCGGCGGTGTAAAACCCAATCCAAGAAGCGGCCTTGTTTATGAAGGTATTGAATTATGCAGAAAAGAAAATGTTGATTTTGTTCTTGCCGTTGGTGGCGGCAGCGCAATTGACTCAGCCAAAGCAATTGCAGCAGGTACCGTTTATGACGGAGATTTCTGGGACTTTTATAAAGGAAAATTAGTGACAAAAGCGCTTCCTATCGGAACTATCCTGACCATCTCCGCAGCAGGAAGTGAAGGTTCTCCCGACTCTGTTATAACAAACGAAAACGGTATGTACAAACGAGGAGCAACCGGCGAAGCTCTCCGCCCCGCATTCTCCATTTTGAATCCTGCTTTAACCCGGACATTGCCGCCGTATCAGGTAGCATGTGGAATAACCGATATCATGGCTCACTTATTTGAACGTTATTTCACCACTACCAATGAAGTTGAAGTAACGGACAGAATGATTGAAGGTCTGCTGCTGGCTATGATTCACGAAGGTCCCCGAGCCGTACGTAACCCTGCGGATTATCAAGCTCAGGCCAATATTATGTGGGCAGGTATGATGGCACATAACAATTCCTGTGGAGTCGGCAGAACACAGGATTGGGCAAGCCATGATATTGAACATGAGCTATCGGCATTGTATGATTGTCCGCATGGCGCAGGACTTGCAGTTGTTTTCCCTGCCTGGATGACTTACACCATGAAACATAATATTAACCGTTTTGCACAGCTTGCCGTTCGTGTATGGGGATGCCAGATGGATTTTGCAAATCCGGAAAATACGGCGAAAGCCGGCATTGATGCCTTAAAACACTTCCTTAAATCCATAGGCATGCCATCCACCCTTGCGGAACTGGGAGCCAGGAATGAAGACATTGAAAAAATGGCCCATTCTGCATGTTATGGGAACGGGCGAAACGGAACCATCGGCAATTTTGTAAAACTAAATGAAAATGATGTGATAAATATTTATCGGCTGATGATCTAAACATAAAAACGGTCGTTGAGACATTTCCTTCCAACGACCGTTTGATATTATGTAATAAAGTTCAATATTCTATTTTAAATTTTCTACTGCTGCTCTTTCAATCGACAGCCCTTTGGTATAGCGTTTCATAAATTCATTGAAGCCGGCTACATCCGCAGGATCAGGAGCAACAGAGCTTCCCTTATTCCCTGCAAAAACCTTTCGATTCAGGTAATCACCCAATGACTCGTTTTCTTCTTTATGAATCATATAGGATGCCAGAAGGGCAATACCCCAGGCTCCACCTTCTCCGGCAGTTTCCATGACAGACACAGGAACATTCATTGCAGCAGCCATTATTCTCTGTCCCACTTCCCTGGTCTTGAAAAATCCGCCATGTCCTAAGATTTCATCTACCTTAACAGATTCCTTTTCAAAAAGAATATCCAGGCCCGTCTTAAGAGCTCCAAGTGCGGTAAACAAATTAACACGCATAAAATTAGCCAAATTGAAGTTGCTGTTTGATGAACGTACAAATAACGGCCTGCCTTCTTCAAAATGAGTAATATGTTCGCCGGAAATATAACCATATGCCAGCAAACCACCACAGTCGGGGTCTCCCTGTAGGGCAGCACCTAATAACGTGTCATAAAGCTTCGGTTTGTCAACTTCCATACCCAGTGCTTTAATTGCTTGTGCAAATAAGCTGATCCACGCATCATAATCCGATGTACAATTGTTTGAATGCACCATAGCCACAAGCTTTCCGTCAGGTGTTGTTACCAGGTCAATCTCCGGATACACTCTGGACAGTTCTTTTTCCAATACAATCATTGCAAAAACTGATGTACCTGCAGATACATTGCCGGTGCGCGGCAATACGCTGTTTGTAGCAACCATACCTGTACCGGCATCCCCCTCTGGCGGACAAAGCGGAATGCCGGGCTGCAGATTTCCTGTAACATCCAGCAGCTTCGCACCTTCTTCTGTCAGCTCTCCACCCTTTTCACCGGCAATAAGGACATCAGGAAGTATATCTTCCAGTTTCCACGGGAGATTCAGGGAGCTGATTAAGTGGTTAAACTGTTCAATCATTTTTGAGTTAAAATTTTTTGTCTCCAGATCAATTGGGAATACACCGGATGCTTCTCCAATCCCCAAAACTTTCCTACCCGTTAATTTCCAATGGATATATCCGGCCAATGTGGTCAAATAGCTTATCTGAGATATATGCTCTTCCTTATTCAAAATAGCCTGATAAAGGTGAGCAATACTCCATCTTTGCGGAATCGGATAATTAAACAGCTTTGTCAATTCTTCTGAAGCCTGCCCGGTTATATTGTTGCGCCAGGTACGGAAAGGGGTTAAAAGATTGCCACTCTTGTCAAAAACCATATAACCATGCATCATGGCGCTAAATCCAATGGCTCCGGTGGTCTTAATGTCCACTCCGAATTGCTCTTTTACACTTTCCGCCATCTTCCGATAACTGCTTTGAACACCGCTCCATATATCTTCCAGGCTGTAAGTCCAAATGTTATTCACATAGCTATTCTCCCAATCATGACTTCCGGAAGCAATCGGTGCATTGTCCGGACCGATCAGAACGGTTTTTATGCGGGTGGAACCAAGTTCAATTCCAATTGTCGTTTGACCATTAATAATGTTGTTTTTCACCTCATTGAATCCCATACTCATGGTCGACCCCTCCTTATTTTTACCATATCATAGATTATGCTTTTTACATTCAAGATTATGGTAATAATTTTTATACCTAAATTAACTATATAGCAAATATCACCAATTTTCAAGTCTCATTTCACAATTACTGTAGCTCTATGGGAAATACGCCTATTTATCATCATAATAAGCTGTCCCGCATGTAATTGGCACATTGAACTAAAATACACCAAATATATTGTTATTAATACAAAGTTGTATTAGGATATATATTGAATAATTTTCTATTCGCTTATATAATAATAATATAAAAACGGATTTAAATGCCAGGCTATTTCAGACTTTAAGTGAGGTGATTGGCTTGTTCAGAGAATTTAACTCCATAGGGCTCAGTATTTGTAATTCCATTAACCAAAAAGCAGGATATTTGTCCCGTCTTATGCGCCAATTATCCTCCGGTCAGCGCATTACTTGTGCTGCAGATGATGCTGCCGGATTGTCAATCTCTGAAAAAATGAGGGCACAAATAAGAGGAATGAATCAGGCTGTCCGAAATGTTCAGGATGGTATTTCACTTATTCAAACCGCTGAAGGCAGTCTGAATGAAACCCATTCCATTCTTCAGAGAATCCGTGAGTTAATCGTTCAAGCTTCAAATGGAACTAACTCACCTGAAGACCTTCAAAGCATACAAGATGAAATTTCATTATTAATAGAAGAAATTGACCGTATTGCAGGCACTTCGAAATTCAATGATAAAAATCTGCTTGACGGCACTTTGTCTGAAGATTCCGATGGCCTCAATCTGCAAATCGGCCCTAACGCTGGAGATTCAATGGCCATTTTCATTAAAAATATGGGAGCAAATGCATTGGGAATCAAAAATATTGATGTAACATCAACGGATGATATTTCTTCTTTTTTAAATGATGTAGACAATGCCATAGAAAAAGTATCCCGACAAAGAAGCTCCTTAGGTGCTTATCAAAACGTTCTTGAACACAGGATAAGCTATCTTGAAAATGCATCCTATAACCTTCAAAATGCAGAATCGAGAATCAGAGACTTGGATATGGCTATGGGAATAATGGAATATACTAAGACAAGCTTATTAATGCAGGTGGCACATGCCATGCTGTCAAACTTTTTTAAAATGCAGCGTGAACAGGTCGCTTCACTTCTTAAGTCACTGCCAACCAATTGATGTTTAAAAAGTGGTTTTGTTCATGTTTGACACCATTATATTGCTGTGTTATAATCTTTTAAAAAGCTTAAATACCATACCGTTTTCGTATTGCAAATTTTCATTTGCCATATGAAAGCATACTGATTAGGTGGGAAGCTTTTTAAGCAGCTCATCTTTTATTATTTATTGGTTTGTGTTTTATTTAACAAACAATTAACAAGGGAGGATATTTTTATGGAATTTGCTTTAAACGTACTATTCGTGGGCATGACAGTAGTATTTATAGCATTAATAGTATTAACATTTGCTATATACGGTATAGCAAAAATTATTAATTCTTTCACAAAACCACGTGCATCAAAAAAGGAAACCTTTAAATCCACAGAAGCAAATACTGTTGTCCAGGAAGCGGTATCTGTAGCTGTGGAAGAGTCTGACGAAGATTTAATCGCTGTATTGACTGCAGCAGTGCTTGCCGCTATGGGAAACGGCTCACAAACCAATATTGTGGTAAAATCTTTTAGACGTATTCCTCAGGCTGCACCTGTCTGGAATACCGCAGGAAGAAACGAATACATTTCAAATAAGTTATAAGGAGGATAGCAATATGTTTCAGCAATTTATAACAACCATATCAAACCTTCTGGCCAGTACCGGCTTTGCTCAAGCACATTGGACCCAATATGTCATGTTATTAATATCTTTTGTTTTAATCTATCTTGCCATTGCAAAGGAATATGAACCGCTTTTGCTTCTGCCCATATCTTTTGGCATGCTTTTGGCTAATCTCCCCATGGCAGGCCTCAGCTCGTATGATGAAGGCGGATTAATATACTATCTTTATCAGGGGGTAAAGTTAGGAATTTATCCTCCTCTGATTTTTTTAGGAATCGGTGCAATGACCGACTTCGGCCCGTTAATAGCCAACCCAAAAAGCTTACTTCTCGGCGCAGCCGCCCAATTAGGTATCTTTATAACTTATATGGGAGCTACTTATTTGGGATTCACACCTGCTGAGGCAGGTTCCATAGGTATTATCGGCGGTGCTGACGGTCCGACTGCAATTTTTCTGACCTCAAAGCTGGCGCCTCACTTGCTTGGAGCAATTGCCATAGCAGCTTATTCCTATATGGCTCTCGTTCCTATCATACAGCCGCCAATTATGAAGCTGCTTACAACCAAAAAAGAAAGAATGGTTGTTATGGAACAGTTAAGACCTGTTTCGAAAGTTGAAAAAATTATATTCCCTATATTCGTTACTCTATTAGTTTCATTCTTCTTACCGGATGCCGCACCTTTGGTTGGAATGCTCATGCTGGGCAACCTTCTCAGGGAAAGCGGTGTAGTTGACAGAATAAGCAAAACAGCTCAAAATGAATTGATTAATATTATTACAATATTCTTAGGAATATCGGTAGGGGCAACTGCAACTGCCGAAAGATTCCTGGATCCAAAAACCATAAAAATCATTGTTCTTGGATTAATTGCTTTCTCATTTGGTACGGCAGGCGGTGTACTGTTCGGCAAAATCATGTACTGGGCAACCGGAGGAAAAGTCAATCCTCTCATCGGTTCTGCCGGCGTATCTGCGGTTCCTATGGCTGCAAGAGTATCACAAAAGGTGGGGCAACAGGAAAATCCGGGAAACTTCCTGCTCATGCATGCAATGGGACCTAATGTGGCAGGAGTAATTGGTTCCGCAATAGCTGCCGGAGTACTGTTGAATATGCTTAAATAAATTATACATAAAAAAGGCAGGGATATGGAATAAAACCAATATGCCTGCCTTCTTTATATTGTTTATTTGCTTAATACAACAAATTCCGTAAGATTATTAAAATCATTTACCGTATTGCCGTTTCCGACATACTTGACATATCTCGCTTTTATAGGGCTTTTAAAAGTGAATTTTTCCAGCTCCAAAGTATTCCCTGAGCTTTCCTGGTTCTCCAAAACTCTTGTCCATGTCTCATTATCTGAAGATACCTCTATACTGAAACCATACACCCTTTCGTCACCTTTCCAGTAAGAAATGGCAACTGCGCCGATACTTTTTTCTTCTCCCAAATCTACCCATAGGCTTTCACCTATTCCAAAGCCGGACCATCTGGTCTCTCTGTCACCGTCAACGGCTCCTTTCGGCAAATTGCCGTCATTGGAACTTGCATCCACAGCAACAACCGGAATCCGATCCGCTTTCAACATATCTTCAGAGACAATGGCAACCGGTGTTTTTAATTCAGGTGTCTTTGCATTTTTCATATTGTTTATTAACATTTCAAAACCTGCATCATCAATGGCCACTTCTTTATCACTGATATAAATCAAATCATCTTTAAAAGCTACCTTCTTGTCCAGTGCTTCAGCCATGGCTCGCAACGGAATTAAAGTTCTCCCGTTTATCTCCTGTGCCGGTACATCCAATTCCTTTTTTAATCCCGAAATGGTGTATTGTGCACTGCCCAATTTCATTTGTATTATTATTTCTCCATAAGTAATGATAATTTCTTTGCCGGCTTCATTCCACTGAACATCAGCGCCAAAAGCATCGGAAATAAATCTCACAGGTACAAGAGTTCTCCCGTCTTTCATAATTGGGGTCACCCCTGTCTGTTCCGAGTCAATTCTTAATACACGTCCATTTATAATTGCCTTCTCATCACCTATCATCAACAACATGAAAGACCCGGCATTTAGCTGATCTATGCTGTAAGCTTTAGCGGTCTTCAAATCCGGATTGACAATCTTCTTACCGTCTTTATTCATATAAATATTAGGAATAGGAATCTCTTTTGTATCATACCCCAAATAAAAGCCAACATGGGGCGGCTGGTTGTAGGCAACATTTTGCCATGTAATGGACATTCTGTACTGTGGATCCTGCATTAATGAGTAAATCCTATAGGTTGTGGGTATTGTGGTAGTAAATATTTTAATGGAATCGCCGTCTTTTGAAGGGTAGATTGTTTCTTCCCTCCAATCGCCAAACAAATCGGCAGTTAAGCATGGAGTTGACTTGGAACCATTGATGGATGTATAGCCCTTTGCAGTAAATAAAGGTAATGTTTTATTGAATTCCGGATGCCATTTTGCAATATAGTTGCTGTCCTGAACTTCGCGGCCAAGGTCCCCATCCCAGTAAATCAAAAAGTTTTGTGCAATGTTGGGTTTATCTGCAATGAATTCCCCATCGGCACTGACCATTTTTCCTGCCGCCCAGCTTTCAGCCCCCGGATATCTGGGATCAATATCATCGGATACTCCACGTCCAACATCTGCACCACCGGCAGGAACAAACCACAATAATTCTCCTGTTCTTGCATCCCGCATGTCATAACCGTATTCGCCGCCCTCATGGACTGAGAAGGTTTCAAGGCCGGGTCTGGAAGGAACAAGGTCGGAAGTATGCTGGGCATCCCCATGTCCTACTCCCGCCATGGCATAAACCGGTGTAAGATCATGGTCATACAGCGATGCTCCGTATATTATTTCGTCCTTGCCGTCAAAATCCACATCGGCAACAGTAATTGAGTGATTGCCCTTGCCCTCATATTGAGGATACCCCTTCCTGGAATCAAATTCATAAGTTTTCACAAGCTTACCGTCTATCAGATTATAAGCAACAAGAGTGGTTCTTGTATAATATCCGCGGCATACTACAACACTCGGTGTCTCACCATCCAGATATGCAATGGTAGCCAAAAACCTGTCAACCCTGTTGCCGTAACCATCACCCCAAAGCGCATTGATGTCATTGCCCCTTGGTATGGGATAATCCACTGTATCAATAATTGTTCCGTCTTCTCCGTTAAAAACGGTCAAATACTCAGGTCCAACCAATATATAACCGGCATTATTCCTGTAATCCCTTTTTGCATGTCCAATAACGTTACCTGCTCCGTCTGTGGTCCCGTCTGCCGTCTTGCAGACAATCTCGGACTTGCCGTCGCCATCTAAATCATACACCATAAATTGTGTGTAGTGGGCACCTGCTCTGATATTAACTCCAAGATTGATTCTCCATAATCTTGTACCGTCAAGCTTATAACCATCAAGAATGGTGGGGGATGCAAAGCCTGCCTGTGAATTGTCAAATCCTCTGGCATCCCATTTTACAACCAAATCCAGTTGACCGTCACCATCCAAATCACTGCTTGACATATCATTCACACTATAAGGATATTCCTTCCCGTCCTTATTCTTGTCGGGAGCCGGCCTGTCCAATTTAATACTCCAGCCGTTATCATCCCATACCTTTCCGGTAGTCATTTCTTCCTTTTCCTGTTCAACTCCGTCAATAACAGCTGCCACAGCATATGTTGACTGTGTTGTGCCTGTGTTATCTACATAGTTTGTAACCGTTAACGGATATGGGTTGATTTTTACACCGTCACGGTACAAATTGTATGTAGTATTGACCGGTTCGGTTGCCAGCCAGCGCCAGGATATAAAAATACCATCATCTGACTTGACTGCTATCAAGCCCCGATCCAAATATTCCATCCTTCGTGGAATGTCCGGCTTGTTGTCAATTAACCGTTGAGTTTCCTCCGGTGTTTCGGGTTTTAACTTGGGCTTTTGTGCAGTACCAAGTGAAGCAGGTTTAGAATCCGCATTTTCTGAAGCCTCGGCTGTATCTGCCGCAAAAGGCACTGTCAGCAACATCAGTACAACCATAATCATTACCATGAACATTGCCATTTGCTTTCTCATATTTCTTCCTCCTTAAAGTTTATACTACCAGGTATCTGCAAAACACAATTCTATTGCTTTGTATTTCACAATTACCTATTATTGTTGCTATAATTATATGCTAATTATTAAGGGTACAATATGTAGTTCCTTGTAATTTGAATATTTCCTCATTTTTTAATAGATTGTGTTAATATTTTTAAAATTACTTTCTTGCCCGCTGAGTAACACTTTAATAGCCGGATGAATACCATGGTATTAGAAAGCTATTCAAAGTTAATCCATGATTCTAAGGAGTGTAAATTATATGATGTATTATTATCCCTATTATGATTACTATGTTGCTCAACCTCAGCAACCACAACAGCCGCAATGGGGTTTTCCATGGCTTCCTCCTCAAAGAGATACCAGTATTATTGAAACCGGGACCACACTGAAAAATCGTCCGGGAAGATTAAGAATCCAGTTTACCAAAAACTTTACAAGACCTCCCGTGGTAATAGTAACACCATTTTGGCAAGGACAGAACAGTCAGGTAAGCTTTATTGAAACTATAGACTCCGTTAATAGAAACGGTTTTACCGTTGTAAGCAACAATGCTGCCGATAATTACTATATAAATTGGATTGCTATTCAACAAAATTAAGATATGAAATTCGCCACGTCGTTGTTGCCCCAACGAAAAATTAACAAACTAATAAATTTGCACGAAAAAAATACGTTTGACTTTGGAAACAAAGTATCTATCCGAAACCACTGAAAAAACAAAATTATTTGAGCAAAGGCAATGTTACTGTGGGAACAATTCATCTGTAATGCTCGGTATAAGCATTACTGACGGACTATCCCCCGTAGCATTGCCGACTATAGAAATACCTTATTTACCAAATATCGGTAACTGTGGCAAAAGAGAAGCACCTACCACGGAAGAATTTTCACCTGAATCGGATATTAAGATTTCCAAATGATCAACTGCCTGCTTTAATCCGTTCGTCTTAACAAATTCCGTAATCTGTTCTATAATAAGCGGTCCGTAAATCGTAAAATTTTTTCCTAATATTATTTTTTCGGGATTTAAGGTATTGGCTAAACCTACAATGGCAATTCCAAGATGTTTTGCAGCATTCTTAAGAACGGATAAAACCTTTTTATTTTTATGAAGTGCTCTCTCCACTACAGCCTCAATGGAATCCAAACCACTCTTTTCGCAAATTCGTACAGATGAGGCAACCGTTTCAAGGCAGCCCCGGCTTCCACAGCCGCATAATGTTCCATCCACATCGGTTATAATATGTCCAACTTCCCCCGCACTGCCATTCGCTCCTCTATATATACTGCCATTGCAAAAAATTCCTGCTCCTATTCCTGATTTAGAGTTAATACATATAAAATTCCTGGTTTCGGTGCACATGCCGCAGAAATTCTCATAAATTGCAGATGCTACCGATTCATTATCTATAACCACAGGAACCGGATATTTTATATAGTCTTTAACCGAAACATTTTGCCACTTTAAATTAGGAGCATTTACAACAATTTTTTCTGAAGTGCATACTTGACCTGCTACGGCTATACCAACTCCAATTAATTTCTCACAAAATTCTTTGGATATTTCACTATTCACAATCTTAAAAGCTTCATTGGGTTTTTCACGGCAGTCAACCATTATGGTATTTATATTCATTACTTGCCCCGAAAGGTCTGTTTTTGCAACCCTAACGCAATCCGTATCTATGTCAAAACCAATGGAAAAACATGAATTCGGTTTTAACGACAGAATATCCGGCTTTCTTCCTCCGGTTGATTCTCCCACACCGCTAATATAAATATAATCTTTGGCAATTAAGGCGGAGGTTATCATGCCAACTGCATTTGCAGACAAACCGGTTTTTCTTGCAATATCCGCCTTCGATATGGACTTATTGGTCCGTACAAGCTCCATTACCAACGCCTGATTCTTTTCTTTCACTGATTTATTGTTATTGCCAATCAAAAAAAATCTACCTTTCAGGTTGATATATCATTTAACATTATAAGATTATTGAAAAATGTTGTCAATGATATTGACACCAACTTTTTAATATCATATTATAAAGTTAATAGAAAAATTAACCAAAATATTGGAGGAATGGAAATGGCATATTTTAAAAACATTGAAACCATAAAGTATGAAGGGCCAAAATCAGACAACCCATTGGCGTTCAAATACTATAACCCGGATGAGATTATTGACGGCAAGACAATGAAAGAGCATTTAAGATTTTCCATCGCATTTTGGCACACCTTTCAGGGCAATGGAACCGATATGTTCGGCACAGGAACGGTGGTTCGCCCGTGGGACAGCATACACGATGCAATTGACCGGGCAAAAGCAAGAATGGAAGCTAATTTTGAATTATGTGAAAAACTGCAAGTCCCGTTTTTTTGCTTCCATGATACCGACATCGCACCGGAAGGGGCAACATTAAAAGAAAGCTATAAAATATTGGATAAGATTACCGACTTTACAAAAGAGCTTATGAAAACCAGTCCGGTCAGGCTTCTTTGGGGTACTGCCAATCTCTTCAGACATCCAAGGTATGTTCACGGTGCTGCAACATCATGCAACGCCGATGTATTTGCCTATGCGGCTGCCCAGGTAAAAAAGGCAATGGAAGTAACAAAAGAATTAGGCGGAGAAAATTATGTATTCTGGGGCGGTCGTGAAGGCTATGAAACTCTTTTAAATACCGATATCAAAAGAGAATTGGATAACCTTTCAAAGTTTTTAAAAATGGCCGTTGATTACGCCAAAGAAATAGGATTTAAAGGACAGCTTTTAATTGAACCAAAGCCTAAGGAACCAACAAAACACCAATATGATTTTGACACGGCAACGGTTATCGGATTTTTAAAAACCTACGGCCTGGATCCTTACTTTAAAATGAACATAGAAGCAAATCATGCAACGCTTGCCGGACATACCTTCCAGCATGAATTGGCCATCGCCCGCATCAACGGAATGTTTGGAAGCATTGATGCAAACCAGGGAGATATGCTTTTGGGCTGGGATACCGACCAATTCCCAACGAATATCTACGATACCACTCTGGCAATGTATGAAACCCTTAAGGCCGGCGGCTTTACAAAAGGCGGATTAAACTTCGATGCCAAAGTCAGACGCGGCTCCTTTGAAACCATAGATCTCGTTTATGCTCATATTGCAGGAATGGACTCTTTTGCAAAAGGCTTTAAAATCGCAAAAAGGATGCTGGATGAAGGAAAATTCGAAAAACTGATTCAAGAAAGATATTCCAGCTATTCTACAGGAATCGGCAAAGAAATAGAAGAAGGCAGAGCAAGCTTTAAAACCCTTTCCGATTATGCATTGAAGCTTGACACCATTGTCAATCAATCCGGAAGGCAAGAGCTTTTGGAGTCCATGCTCAACCAATACATATTTGAATGAACTTCATTACACGATTCAATAATCTACTGGTCAAAAGCCTTCGGAATATCACAAATGTTTACAGAATAAGATATCCCACAGTTTTATGAACCGTGGGATATCTGTTTTAAAATTCTCTGTAGCAGTCATCTTTTAATTCAGACATGACAACATAGCATTCTTTTCCATACAACAATTTGGCCGGAATACGCCAGGGCTCACCATAATAAAAAATGTCTGCAACAAGTTCTCCATCGGCGTAAATCTGTGCCACATCAAATTCCTCATGAATTTCTATAAATCCTTCGTTGCTTGATACCGTTATCTTTTTCCACACACGTTTTCTTGGCCCGCCTATATTAAGCTCATCAAGGTATTCAGGTTCTTTTGTGTACTTGGGAGCAAATGGCTCATCCACTTCTTCAAAACTGACCTGTGCCTGATTAAATTCACGTTTTTTGTTGATTTTATCAAAACCAATACCGTTCCATATATAATAGCTATAGCTTCCGTCCTGAACGGCATGGATTTCTCCTTCTGCTTCATACACATCGCAATTAACACCGATAATGATCTTGCCTGAAAGCTTTCGGACATATTTTGCCTGCTCCCATGTAAGAGTTACGATACGAATATTGTTCATTTCTATAATGGAATCAAGACCGGCTTTTGTATTTAACGCTTTTCCTCCGGCAAATTTATATTCCGTTTTGATACCGTCTATTGCTGCAAAAAAATATGTATCTCCTGCCTTACACAACGGCTGTGCTGTTGCATATTCAAGAGTATTGCCCGACAAATCCATATTGAACGGCATAAAGAATGCTTTTTCCCCTTTTACGGCTATTTCGGGAAAAACAACCGAACCTGTATCAATCACCACATTCTCCACATCTTCAAGCTTTTCAAGACGCTGATAATGATTAATAAATACAAATCCTTTCTCGCCATCGGTTCTCATACAATATCTTAATGACTTAAAGTCATTTGCCCGAACTTTATGCTCAGACTCCACATTTTCCATGGGGGCAAGTATTTCTCCAAAATCATTCACAAACAAATGCAGAATATTCAGTAACCTATATTGTTCTCTGGTTTCACCGTATTCTGTAAGTGCCGTATGATAGTCATAATTCAGAATAGGATAATCATTTGGATAACCCGAGGCTTTTGTTTCATTAAAGCTTGAAAGCTTACCAATTTTATTTGTACCGCCGTGATACATATAATATCCCACAAGATTATTTCCGCAACCAAGCTTTACCAGTGACAGTGCATATGCATCCATTCCTGTTACTATTACACGACGATGATGGGTTGAATGGAGTCCTGCGCCAAGCTCACAGGTAGCAAAGGGATATCTTTCATAAGGCAATCTCCAACCGCTGTCATCGGTTTCATTAATTACATCCGTGCCGACTGCGGCATCATTGCGCATGGTATCAAACACATAATGAGGGGAAGGTGGCAGCTTATTCGTATGTCCCGCCCACGGTGCTTCCACATATGCCGCAAACACAGGCACTACCTCATCAACAGGAATCTTGGCTCCATATTTACTGTTCCAACCCGTAACCGTATAAATCGGTGCCTCGTACCCGATTTCCAATGCAAGGTTCTTTAATGCAAGAAGATGTTCGGCATTGTCTACAAGCTCATTTTCAAACTGAATTCCAATGATGTTTCCACCATCCTTATAGAACAACCCCTTAACCTCGTTATACACTGCCTGATACCATATGCGAACCTTTTCCATGTATTGTGGATTGTTGTCACGAAGCCTATAGGGCTTTTCCATAAGCCAATTGGGGAAACCGCCGTTTCTGCATTCGCCATGTGCCCACGGGCCGATGCGGATTACTACATCAAGTCCCGCACGTTTTGCATCTTCAATAAATTTTCTGATATTGCGGTCACCGGTAAAATCAAATTCCCCTTCAATTTCCTCGTGATATATCCAAAACAGGTATGTTGCAACAATGGTTATACCACCTGCCTTCATTTTGCAAAGCTCCTTGTACCAGTCTTCACACCTTGCACGGCTGAAATGGTATTCTCCCATCACTCCTATCCATGGCTTGCCGCCTCTTGTAAAATAAAGGCTTGTAACATCTATGCGCTCACCTTCAGGATTGGCTCCACCCATCTTCAGGTGATCTTTAAGAATTTCGGATTTTTTATACGGTTTAAATTTGTATATCATATGCCTTCTCCTTTATGTGATTTTATATCGTTATTATAACATAACCCACCTTACTGTCATTAGAAAACATTGCTCAAAAATATGGATATATTGCGATTATATATTTCGCACTAAAAACATGTCTTTTATACCATTTACTTTTATCTTATTAATTGCAAACATTGCAAGGATCATATTTTCCCGCTGCCTTTGCTTCATCTAACGTTCCTGATAATATTTTTTTTGCATTCGCCAATGTTCTGCAATGGGGGGTAGTATGATAGGATTTGCCGTTTGGAGTCCAATAGTATTTGCCCTGTCCGGTAACCTTGTTTTCTTTGCCTGCAGCAGATTGTTTTGACGTATTATTCGCTGTTTGCTCCTTATTTTCCAATCCCCATAACCCTTTATTCTGCTGTCTTGCTTCCTCAGTAAATTTTACAAAGAACTCGCTGTATTTTGAATCCGGCTGATAGGTTGCTGCCTGGGCATAGCCGTTTAATACCAAAATAGCATTAAACATTTTGCTTCTTATTTCACTTTCCGAATTCTCTTTTGGTGGCTCCAACCATATATATCGCAGCAGCCTGCCGTATTTATCCGTTTCGGATACATCTTTTTCAAGATAAATGGTTTTGCCTAACAATTGCTCCTTTGTGTAGTTCGAGGCCTCTGTTCCATAAGGCTCATGCTTTGTTGTTGATTCCGGACAATTTATCCCAATAAACCGTATGCTGTGCTCCGTTCCGTCAGGAAGTCTGACATATACGGTATCTCCGTCTACATGCTTTACCACTTTTGCAGGAACATATTTATCGTTTGACGGTATTTGCTCCGGCTTATCCTCAATCGATGCATTATTCGTGCCTGTGTCCGGTTCTTCGGCAGGCTGTACGGTGGCTTCAGCAGTCGGCATGGGTGTGCTTTGAACCAGTTCGGTTGAATCCTTAATGTCTGAAATCCGGCCGTTTTCTGGTTCCACACCACCTAAAGCCATACCAAAAACCAAAAGAATTGCCGTTACAATGCTTGTAACCAGTTTATTTTTTTTCCAGACCCATAGAAATGCCATGATTGGAAAGAAAAATATCCAAAGCAATATTTTCAATTTGAATCATCTCCCTGTTATAAATTAAACTTTGAATCCTATGATATAAAAGCACTATCCATTATTATTCTTTTAGCTTGCAATAATATTCCAAATTTTAACCCAAACTCCCGAACAATTATCCTATACAAAACCAAAAAGAGGCCCTGTTAAGCTTGCGTATTGGCGTAAGCCTTATCGCAGCAGAGCGGAGAAAGGCTCACATAAAAAAAGACACGCAATGCGTGTCTTTTTTGTGGTGGGCCTTCAGGGACTCGAACCCCGGACCGACCGGTTATGAGCCGGTTGCTCTAACCAACTGAGCTAAAGGCCCAAAAAAATGGCTCCTCAAGTAGGACTCGAACCTACGACCCTGCGGTTAACAGCCGCATGCTCTACCGACTGAGCTATTGAGGAACGTCGTACATTTATTATACAATCATTTAAGTAAAATTTCAAGAATTTAATGAAAAAAGTTTCTGTCAAGTAATCGTTGGCAACTTTTTTTCTATACAAAACAACTGCAATAATGTTTGTACAAAATTTACCGCATTTATTCCACGTTCCTATTGACACGGGGTCCCCTGCACCCTC
>Ga0134102_1000616_pt1 | contig 39574 bp, 33 predicted proteins | sample 13_3_2metaG_FD_94447 | JGI IMG/M metagenome (GOLD analysis project Ga0134102, IMG submission 94447) | Switchgrass degrading microbial communities from high solid loading bioreactors in New Hampshire, USA - 13_49_3.3_201_A3 metaG | ecosystem: Engineered > Bioreactor > Semi-continuous > Anaerobic...
ACCTCGCTTGTCCAACGCTTGAGTGCCGGTCTGATTTCCTCTAGCGTCATTCCTCCGTCATAGCAGGCCCAAAACTCTTCCCTAAAGGTCCGGTTAAGTCTCTCTACAACACCGTTCAGTTTCCAAGTCAGGACGTATATCCAGAGTATCGATTTGAACAAGGTCACCCGGTGCTTTCACCTCATAGTCAGCTGGCTTGCGTGCAGCATATACCCGTTCCCTCGTTGCCTGAGAAGAATCACAAGTTTAGCCCTGCCCCAGAATTGAATGCGGAAGACTCGTACCGACGTTCATCGAGATTCCTGCGCCACATTTGTCTGAACTTAGTCACGGGGGTTCTCGCAAATCAACTGTGATCATGTTCTCATCTAACCGGAATGCCTGTCGGAACGTCTATAGTAGCTTGAGTCCCAGACCCAACATACACTTGAGGCACTTCGCCAAGAATGATGTTCTCGGCTATAGGCACCTCCGAAGTCACTACCACGTTAGTGCTCATCATCGGAACAACGACCTGGATCGTCGCAGTAACTTGCAGATAGATCTTATGCCGGCTCTGGTTAATTCCGGCCTGCTCAAATCGGTCGATCACCGTTGACTGCACTGTTCCCAACGGCTTCATTCTCACCGTGATCCAAGGACCAAGGCCGGCAAGAATCTGACTGCCCAAGGCTTGGCCGAGAGGTATTCTGATCCGGTCTTCCGAAATGCTCCTCAGCGAATTCTGCACCTGAATCGTAGTCTGCGAGGCCAAACGGTTGATCTCCCCGGTATTAAGTCTCACCGCCACTACGCGTCCCTGATTATCTTGCCTGAAGTCTACAAGATCCTCGTATCTGATACTGATGGCTATCTTGTCATTTACGGCAGCATTAATTGCATCAGTAGCAATAGTACGGGCTCGCGCTTCAGCATACGCAAGTATTGTAGGAGCTAAACGTGAATCAATAAAAAAAAGCAACGCAGTACCCAGAACCAGCGCCAACAGAAATACGAGTTCAAAACTCCAAGTATACGACTGATTCCTTCTCCGACCATATCGAAACAGCGAGTTCGCCCCCATGCGCGGCCACCTCCACCATAACGTATGCAACAAGCATACGCAAGGTGAGCAGGCCGAGCACGCGGACAATCGAACCGGCTTGAATACCAAATGCTTGAGCTTTCGAAGACTTGATGCTTAAGCTCTCCCGGCTGAACCTAGAACGGAAATCTTATGCCTCACAACGCTTGTGACTGCTGCGCGTGCCGGGCCCAGTATCTTCCGGGGATCGGTGGCATCGGGGTTGTTGTAGAGGGTCTCCCGCATAGCGGCGATCATTGCGAGCCGCATGTCAGTATCTATATTCACTTTATTGATTCCGTTTGCCACTGCCTGTCTGACTGCCTCGTCAGGCACTCCCGAGGCTCCTTCGATTTGTGCGCCATACTTTACAGCTTTTTCTATAACGTCCTTCGGCACTGCCGAAGCGCCGTGCATAACCAAAGGAATTCCCACACGCGACTTAATTTCTCTAATCCTGTCCAGCTCTAGCTTTGGCTCTCCCTTGAACTTCCGAGGCCCATGAGCGGTCCCGATAGCAACAGCAAGAGCGTCCACTCCCGTCTCGGCTACAAATCTTTCTGCCTCTGCGGGATCAGTCAGTATAGCTTCGCGTTCAGAGGTAGACACATGATCTTCAATTCCAGCGATCCTTCCCAGCTCTGCCTCTACGCTAACTCCTGCAGCGTGTGCGACATCAACTACTTTCCTAGTCAAGGCTATATTCTCATCCAGAGGCAAGTGTGAACCGTCTATCATTACTGAGGTGAAACCTGCTCGGATGCAGCGAATTATGTTGTCGAACCGCTTGCCGTGGTCCAGATGAAGTGCAACCGGGATATCGACATTTCCGGCCGCTGCCTTGACCATGGCGACGACCATATCAACCCCTGCATACTCCAAAGCGCCTTCCGAGCACTGAATGATTACCGGCGATCGCTCGGCAACTGCGCCTTCTATGATACCCTGAGTAATCTCCATATTGTTCGTATTAAACGCAGCAACAGCATAACCCTCAGAGTTCGCCTTCTGAAGCAAAACAGACATCGGTAATAACGGCATGAACAGATCCCCCTCACCAATCGTAGCCATTAGCGCTGTACACGCCCACAGTATACCACTTAGCTTTCCGAATGGTCAATTTGTTCTCCGACCTCATTGCAAGTAGGCACTCACTGCGCTGGTCAATTTGCGGAGCTATTGGTAGAATAGTTGTTGAGTGGACTAGCTCAAGCCTGTTGTCTAGTTCCCGAAATGACGATCAACCCGGTTGAGGAGGGCGCGTCTGTCTATGCCGCGGGCTACTCGTCGCCCAAAAAGACGCCTTCTTTTAAATATGGTTATGGCACTGGTGCTTATCGGATGCCTTGGCATAGGTGCCGGGCTTGGACTACTTGCCGGCACCTTACAAACCATCCCCGGGCCGGAGGCGCTAATCTATAGACCGAATGTCGCTACTGTCGTATACGACCGGCACGGAGAGGTCATCTGCCGGTTCATGGTCGAAAACAGGACCTATGTCCCGCTCAGCTCTATTCCCAAGCATCTTCAAGACGCGATTGTCTCAATAGAAGACCAGCATTTCTGGTCTCACAGGGGTATCAACCCCATCCGAATCCTAAAAGCTCTCTGGGTGGACATACGCACGGGGAGCGCAGCTCAAGGTGGCAGCACCATAACGCAGCAGTTTGCGAAACTCGCGTTCCTATCCCAGGAGAAAACTCTGATCCGCAAGATACAAGATGCACTATACGCCATTCAGCTTGAACGCACCTACACCAAATCGCAGATACTGGAATGGTACCTCAACGAGATCTACCTAGGGCATGGTACCTACGGGGTCGAGGCGGCTTCACAGTACTATTTTGGGAAGTCCGTAAGCGATTTGACTTTGGCAGAGGCCGCGCTAATTGCTGCTCTTCCGCGGAGCCCGGAGAACTACTCTCCTAGGCGTTACCCTGAGAGGGCAAAGGAACGCCGCAATCTTGTGCTTTCAATGATGGCTTCAGAAGGATATATTACTGCCGAGCAAGCAAAGGCTGCCCAGCAAGAACCCATTGTTCTCGCAGAACACCCGGAGCAATCCAGTGCTCCGCAGCAGTACATCGAGTATATCCGCAAGTACCTCACGGACAAGTACGGAGCCTATCGGCTCTACAGAGACGGGCTGCGGGTCTATACTACTTTAGACCTCCAAATGCAGCGAGAAGCAGAACGCGTAATCGAAAAGCATCTGCCTCGTGTTGTCAGCGTGGATTCCGAGGGCCGGGAGTTGGTCTCACCCCAAGCAGCACTGGTAACCCTGGAAGTTCCTACTGGATACATTCGGGCAATGGTTGGAGGCCGCGGGGATACTGATTTCAACCGTGCCGTGCAGACCGCGCGGCAACCCGGCTCCGCTTTTAAACCCTTTGTATACGCAACGGCGCTGAAGCAAGGTTGGAATCCGATCTCGCACATCGAGGATCTACCTGCGGTTTTGGGCGACGAAACTACTGAGCCTTGGCCGTCTAACTGGGACGGGGTCTACGAGGGACCTGTGACCCTAAGGTACGCCATAGCTCGGAGCAAGAATGCAGCATCTGTTCAGTTGCTTCGAAAAGTAGGAGTAGATGCCGTAATCGAGACGGCCGAGAAATTGGGGATAACAACCCTTGTGAAGACCGGGCCCAGAACCGACCGCGTTGATGCGCTCGCCTTGGGAGGGTTGACTAACGGGGTCACGCCTCTAGATATGGCCGTTGCATACGGCAGTTTTGCTAGCGGCGGAGTGCGGGCCGAACCGGTAACCGTGCTTAGGGTCGAAGACCGCTATGGGGCGGTCTTGGAGGAAAACAGATCTAAGCGGAGCATTGTGCTTGATGAGGCGACTGCCTATTTGATAACCGACATGCTTAGCGACGTGATTTACAGCCCGGTAGGAACCGGAAAATCGGCTAACATAGGGCGTCCCGCTGCCGGCAAGACCGGAACCACCACTTCAAACACAGACGCCTGGTTCGTAGGCTATACCCCGGAGTATGTGACTGCAGTTTGGATAGGCAACGACGATCAGAGTGAGAAGCTGGAGTATGGTGGAAGAGTAATCGCCAGCAGTGATGCTGCGAGAATCTGGGCCGAGTACATGAGCGCGATCCTGAAGGGCAAACCTCAGTCGGACTTCTATGTTCCGGAGTCCGTGGTGCGTGCAACTGTATGTCCCGTAACGGGCGAACTGGCGACTTCGTTCTGCCCCAATCCGGTGCAGGAAGTATTCAGAGCGGGCACAGATCCCAAACAAGAATGCAGCCTGCACAATCCTAACGTTGCGCTGATCGAACGCGATGTTTGCACCGAGTCAGGGCTATTGGCGACAATTCACTGCCCGCCGGAAAGCGTAGTGTCCAAGAAATACAGAGCCGATACCGGCCAAGAAGTGACGGACACCGGCCTTGTCGAGGATTCGCTCATGCCGGTTCAGTTCTGCAATCTCCATGGAGGAAGCCTCGAAGAGACAGAGCTTCCTCCGGAGTTTACTCGCTAAAAGCCGGCCCGGTGGGCTCATCGAATGAGCGATGCTATTGTCACACCGGTGCCGCCCTCAGAGGCCTCGCCATCCCGGTATGATGCAACGTGATGGTGGGTTTCCAGCATATCCCGGATCGCCCGGCGCAGAGCCCCTGTTCCCTTTCCATGGATTATCCTAACAGACGGCAAACCAGCGAGCACCGCGTCATCCAGATAACGGTCGACTTCAATCAGGGCATCGTCCACAGTCATTCCTCTCAAGTCTATCTCGCTTCGCACATCTTTAAGAACGCGATGCTTGCCATCAAGACGGCCGGCAGAAGTGTCGTTTTTGACCTGCGTTGCTCGGCCGGTTCTGGGTTGTGAATCAATGACCTTCTGCAGCTTGCGCTTATCCACAGATACCTTGATAGCCCCGACTTGCACGACCACCGTGTTAGAACCTGCTCTCGAGTCGACGACCAGCCCTGTTTGCCTGTACTGAGGAAGATACACCAGTTGCCCCTCTCTAACTTCCTCGTCCGGTTCGAAGTCGCAGGTCTCTTTAACCGTTCCGCTGTCTTCGTCAAGTTTCTGTGCGATATCGCTAAGCTCGCGTCGAGCCTGGCCTGCAACGTCGGCCACAACATCATGCGTTATGCCTTTCTTGCGTCCTTCTTCAATCAACTCTCTAAGCCGCTTGAGAAGATCCTCTACTTGGACCTTGGCGCGACCGACGATTTCTTCAGCCTGTGCGCGAGCTCTATCCATTAGAGCACTTTTGCTGCTCTCAAAAGCTAACCGAACCTTTTGAAACTCTGCTTCCGCTCTAGCTAACTCCTGTTCGCGCACTTGAATTGAGGCCAACCTTCGTTCTAGCTCGAGGTTCTTCTGGTGGACAGCCTCGATTAGCTTTTCAATCTTGGCATCTTGCCGCCCTAGCAGACTCCTAGCATCCTCAATGACCTCGCGCTTGAGTCCGAGCCTCTCTGCAATTGCCAGTGCATTGCTGCTGCCGGGCAGCCCAATGTTCAGCCTGTAGGTGGGCCTCAGGGTCTCTAGATCAAACTCCATAGACGCGTTCTCAAATCCCTCAGCCTCGTGAGTAAACGCCTTAAGTTGCCCATAGTGGGTCGTCGCTACAGTCCTCGCACCCTTGGAATGCAAATACCTGAGAATAGCCATGGCTAGAGCTGCGCCCTCATTAGGGTCTGTTCCTGCCCCAAGCTCATCCAACAGGACCAAGCTCCTGTTGTTGGCGTTTTCAAGTATCCGCACAATCTGGGTTAAGTGCGATGAGAAAGTGCTCAGGCTTTGCTCGATACTCTGTTCATCCCCAATGTCCGCGTAAATCCCATCAAAGACTGATACAACCGATCCCTCAGCCGCAGGTATGTGCAACCCGGACTGGGCCATTAGGCACAACAGTCCAATTACTTTCAGTGTTACGGTCTTCCCACCGGTATTTGGGCCCGTGATTACCAAGGTGGTGAAGTCACGACCCACCCTTGGGCTCACAGGAACCACGTTCCCCTTAAGCAAAGGATGCCTGGCTTGCTTTAGGTCCACTACTCCGTCCTCAGAGATCTCGGGTTCCACCGCGTCCAACCGTTGGCTAAGTCTCCCTTTCGCGAAGATAAGGTCGAGCCTAGCTAGGCAATCGATGTTTGCCTCTAGCTCATCTGCGACGCCGGCGACCTCGCGCGTCAAGGATCCAAGTATTGCATCAATCTCTTCGAGTTCCTCGGACCGCAGCTCCACAAGCCGGTTGTTCAGCTCCAGAACCTGAAGCGGCTCGATAAACAGCGTTGCACCTGAAGACGACTGATCATGAACTATGCCCTTGACGCTGGATTTGTACTCCTGTTTGACTGGGATGACAAACCTGTCGTTTCTCACAGTAATTATCGGTTCTTGAAGCCGCCCGATCATCTCTTTGTCTCGTATGAGCGACTCCATCTTCTCGCGCACTGCGCTATTTGTTGCCGCAATATTTCTCCTAATAGCCGCCAACCGCTGACTGGCGGAGTCGAGCACTTGCCCGTCTTCGCCGATGGATTTTTCCAAAGTGATGCGGAGATCAGTCAAGTCTGCCAAACTTGCGGCCAAATTCTTGAGTATGGGATAATCGCCCTTTGCCTCGAGTATTGCGTGTTTGTACCTCGAGCCGCAGCGCAAGACGTCGCTAATGGCAAACAGCTCTGGGCCGGTCAGCTGCCCGCCTACTCGCGCCCTAGCTACGGATGTGCGAACATCGGTTATAGCGCCAAACGGAGGCTCGCCCTCACGGCGAAGGAACTCCAAAGCCTCTGTAGTCTCGGACAGCAGGCCCTTGACAAAGTATGGGTTAGTTTTTGGCCGAAGAGATCGAGCTAGGTCTTTACTGAGAGAAAACGAACACAGCCCGGCCAACATTTCTAATATCTTCTCATACTCCAAGACTCTGAGAGTTCTATCGTCCATTCAGTCCGACACTCCTAATCGCATCCATGAACTCTATAAATCATTCAGCACCCCTGTAGAAATGACCTTTAGTGAACCCGCGGCTGCAACTGCCCACCAAGGTCTCGCACGGCGGTGCTTCTTCACCTATAATAGCGTTGTTGTACGCTCTGACCGCACGAGCGAGAACCGTGTTTGACTCACCGTACCCCTCAATTCGGTATAAGTTAACCCACGGCAAACCGAGAAGATCATCCAGAGAATCTATCATGCACATGCACATGGAGTTCAACACATACGTCCTACAGAACTGATCTGAAAGCAACGGAAACACGTAGCCTTTTCGGTCGAGAAGGCCGTACGATTGCCCGGCACCCGGACATGAACCTCGCTTTCTCGCACACGAACTAAGGTATCCGACCACACACTGCTCGGATATCATCAGCGGCAACCGGCCATGCACGACTATCTCGTTGACCATGTCTGGATACAGGACCAGCGACCGCAGCTTTCCAATATTCAGTTCGGGAGATAATGTCAACCCTTTGAAGCCGAGGGTGCGAATTGCATTAACGGTAGAGGAGTTGGTAATCCCGAACGAATAGTCAGCATGGAGTGATACTCCGAGGTTGACAGGAGATGGCTCGTCCGGAGAACCATCCGCAGGGCTGAACGCCTCAAAACCGAGCGACAGGTGCCTCGCGGCGAGCACTGCGTGAGCGACGCCTAGCCCGCCGACGAGAAACCCGATTCTGCCCAGGTCGACCGCATCCATGAGTTTGGCCAACCGGGCAATCACGTGATCCATCTCGTGTGCCTTAAGTATGCGCGGCAACCGGATGTAAGTCTCTATTCCCGAGGCTGAAAGCAGTTTCACAGCCTCCCGAAGTCTTTCGGGAGCCCAAAGACTGTCCCGCCCGCCGTCGAAACATTCAAGTGACAGGTACACCCGGTGAGGACGAGCGTCAGCCAGTTCCTGCAGCCCACTAAATGCCGAAGTGCTCACCGACACTCCCGGTCTGTGTATCTTTTCCTGACTCCTTGGGACCGGACCGTCGAACCTCTTAAGCACTGCCGACAGTGTTGAGACAACTGCTGAGTCATCCAATGCAGTCCTGCGATATTCCTCAGCTCGTCTTGCTTCGAGCTGCGCAACGCATTCCCTCCGGCACTCATTGACTACACTCTTAGGAATCATTGCCCCGTCATCCATATGAACTACGATAGATTCCGGGAAAAACGGTGTATTGCCCATGCGACGCAGGTTCTGCTCTATATCATCCCTCGTAGTCGAATGGCGCAGAGCCGGCTCGACAACGTAGCCGGACTCGCACAGGACACGGCGCCCTTCTGAATCGGTCAGCGAAAGCGCAAACGGGCATCCGATTCTCGCAACCGCCTCGAATTTCACCGGAAGCTGCCGCTGTTCCCTTGGAGAAGCATAGGATTGACGGGCGCTGCGAACTAGCTCCGCATCTTGAGTCTTAAACACGCGGTCGCCCGCGCTCACTCGGCCACGCAACCCGATCTCGACCTCATCTCCGCGGCAGGCAGAATAAACCGGCTTTCCGGCAATGAACAACTCTTCGACAGTTTTGCGAATCCTGCCGCCTTTGGACACCCATACATCTATGCAATCCCCAACCGACAAATCAGTCTCTAACCGAACGACAATCCGTTGATCTGTTCCCTCACCGGCGACCCTTGCGATCCTCCCGATGTACGCTCCTCGGTTGCTGGGTCGGCCCGGGCTCATGAGGTCCGGCGCAGGTTTGCCGTAGAAGTAAGCCTTGGTAAAGCCGCGGCTGAATGCGGCAGACAACTGATCAACTACCTCACTCAATTCGTCAGCAGGAATCTCTCCGGTTTCAATGTACTTGTCCACCGCCCACCTGTAAGCTCTTGTTACAGTAGCCACGTACTCAGGACCCTTCATGCGTCCCTCAATCTTGAGAGCAGTCACCCCCGCCTCGATCAGTTCAGGAATGCACTGAATCAGACATAAGTCACCGGTGCTCAGAAGATGACCGCTCCCGGGGTGAAAGCCTCGTGCAGGCCTGTGCGAACCTGATTCCACCAAGGAATACTCCAGCCTGCACGGTTGAGCGCATCTGCCCCTATTCCCGCTGCGGCCTCCAACCATGCTGCTAAACAAGCATTGCCCAGAGTATGAAAAACAGATAGCGCCGTGGACAAAGACCTCTAGCTCAATAGAACCACATGTTTTCTTTATGCAAGAAATGTCTGATAGACTCAGCTCGCGTGCAAGAATCACCCGCGAGAATCCCAATCTTGAAAGCACATAAGCCCCCTGCGGGTTGTGCACAGTCATCTGGGTGCTCGCGTGCAGTTCGAGGTCGGGAAATAAGCGCCTGGCCAACCGAGCAAATCCGATGTCCTGCACTATAAGTGCATCTATACCCAGCGAATAAGCTAGAGATGCCAATTGCAGGGCTTCCTGCAATTCACTGTCGTACAGCAACGTGTTAATTGCGAGGTACGCTCGAACGCCTCTAACGTGCAAATAATCGATTGCCCGGGCAAGCTCATCATTGTCGAAATTGCCTGCATAATGTCTGGCGCTAAACCTCGTGCCGCCGAAATACACTGCATCTGCTCCGCTCTGCGCTGCCGCCACGAGCGACTCGAATGTTCCGGCAGGCGACAAAACTTCTATGCGTGGCTTTTCCTGTTGAGCATGAGTCACCATGTGTCGTTCTCCCTAGTAGCATTGTCCCGCGATTTTCAATGCGTTGAGCCCGCGTCCGGTCTGTTCTCAGAATCGCGAACCCCCGACAGCAAGGACCGGGCTGCTTCCCTAAGGGACGGGTCTCTCGCGTTGTCGCTTAACCACTGAACGTAACTCGGATCTATTTCAAGAATCTCGCCGAGAGTGCGATTAGCATATCGGCCGAACCCTACTTGGTATGATCTCGCTTCCTCAGAGGACCGGTAGTCAACAAATCCGGCCTCATCGGCCTCAATCATCTCTTCAACGGCAACAAGATCCACCCCTACAGCGTCTCGCATGGCCCGCGCCTTCGCGCGAGTTGAAGCCATCCGCAATAGGTGAGGTTGGATTGAATGTGCGACACTCATCGGAGAAGCGTCGCCAATATCTGTAAACACCCCGTCATCCGTTTCGACCTGCGCACGTGCTACAGCCAGCATCCCGTTGTCCTCGTTGGGAATCTGCACCACTTCGACGTCTATCCGCTTGAGTCCCTTAGCCTGCGCGAGTTTCAGCAGCCCGCCATACAAAATGTAGTCTTTTCCTTGAAGAGTTCGGACGTACTTGCTTCGAAACTCCGGACTAAACTCCACTTTACTCTTCTCCTTAACTAATGTTAGTATAGTATATCTCTATTGTCCACGAGCACCGCAGGTATCTTTGCGATGTTACGGAATCAGCTCGGCTGAAGTGTCTTGTTCTGTTTCAAGCCTGCTAGACACGTAAAGATCACCGTTAGTGTCGATCATTGCCAGCGCAACGTCTCCTGCGGTCTGCAAGCCTCTCTTCCTCAGCTGCTCGTTTAGCCATGCTTCCGAGAGCGACAGCTTCTCCAAAGTCGCCTTCTGGATCACGCCGTCGCAAATCAGAGGGTAAGACAACCCTTCATACTTAGTATCAACATTTAGATCAGCCGGGGTAACAGGTCTCTTTTGGCTCTTCTTCAACACGCTTAGTCTTCCGGAAGGTTCAAGGACTGCGTATTCCACCTCTGAAAGTGAAAAAACATCTTTCTCCCTCAGCTGACTTAACAGGTCGTTTATGTTGTACCTGTTTCTTCTCAGGTTTTCGTAAAGTATTCTACCGTTCTCAATGACTACGCTGGGCACGCCTGTAATGAGCCTGCGGACCACATGGCTTTTCAACGACACATATGATAGCCCGAGCTCAAGTAGTGCTATCAAAGCCAAAGGTACCAGGGATTCGAGCAAGCTCAATTCCACTTCTAGAGCTACGGCTGCTAGTTCACCCATCGTAACTGCGACAACCAGATCAAGAGGAGACAGTTGACCTATTTCTCGCTTTCCCATAACTCGAACTAACACCAGTAGCAAGAAATAGACTAGTACTGTTCGAACAATTACTCTGATCCAAGCACTCATCAACAGGCATAGTATCCATCGTTCACAGGCGTTTATTCCGGCACAAAATGGACACTCCGGTGCAGAAGGGAATCAGATTTGCGAGGATGGCACGACAAGAATCTCAGGAAGATCCACTCCGACGACCCGCAACAAAGGCGGACCGGATTGCACAACTGCCATCAACACTCCCGAACTGAGGACGTGCGACGTCAGTGGATCTATTGGACTTGCGAGAATCAGGCACAGGACAACCGATACTACTAGGTAGATGCTTAGAAGTCCTGCCAAACCTCCCATCAGGCGACTCATTCCTGATACACTCTTTTCCTTAAGGATCCGTACAAGAAGGCCTGCAGCGGCATAGGAAACTATCAACATAGCGAAGAGGGTGATCGAAAATCCAAAAACTGCGCAAGTGCGTTCATCCAGGTTCAACACGAACTGAATCAATCTACTAACGAGGTAGTACTGACTAGATGTAACTGCCAGTGCGACCAAAGTTGCCAAAGTGATAAAAGATGCTCCCAGGAGTCCGCGTCTTGCGCCATCTATGAAGCCAAAAGAAAGAACGACGAGAACAAGAACCGTCCCCGCGTCAAGTCTAGACAACACCACCTCGCTCACCTCTTGTTACGACGTTACTATGGATGAGGGGGCATAGAAATCCATAAGAACCAAACTCGAAGACAAGCTCTGACGACCGCAATACCGGTGAGCGTTGCTGAGCAAAGATCTGAGACACTCGGTGGAAATAGACTACTGGAGACTGTACTCTCGGTAGAGTAAATACGCGGTGATCGACCCGGTCATCTCAAAGATCCGCCAGAAGAAGTCTGCGGTCAAAACCATTCGACCACTACCTTTCTCCAGTCGTTCCGGGAGCTTCTTCACCATTATAGCACGTATAAGAACCACAAACAAGGCGGTTCACTCTCATTCTCTGTCGAACGGCCTCGTACGCCACTATGCTCATTGCCACCGCAGCATTTAACGACTCGACTTGACCTGGCATGGGAATTGAGACCACATAGTCCGCCAACTGAAGGACTTCCTGAGAAATACCTGCGCCTTCATTGCCTACCACCAGAGCCAGCGGACCGGTGAGGTCTACATCGAAATAACACTGGGTCGAGTCAGCGTTTAAAGCTACAGCCTTGACCCCGGACGACTTCAGTCTGTCGACTAACGCCGGCAATGTAGTTACACGAACGATGTCGACAGAAAACAGCGCCGATGCGCTCGATCGCACAACTTTGTCATTGAATGGGTCCACCGTTCCTTCCGATACGATCACGCCACTTGCTCCGCAAGCACTTGCCGTGCGCAGCATCGTGCCGAGGTTAGTCGGGTCCTGAATCCGATCCAGTACAAACCCAACTCCGCCCGTAGTCATTCGGGAGATCACAGTCTCAGCATCAGAAAACGGTATCTTGAAGACAGCTACCAGCCCTTGACAAGTCTCTACCGAGGAAATCGAAGCAACGACTGCATCGGTGCAGATCACTACGTCGGTGCCGGATTCGACAGTGCGGATGAACTCGGCTACTGCCGGATTGCCCGCGAGCTGCTCGGATACAAAAAGCCTCACCAACCGGCCTCCGGCGCTGTAAGCATCCCGGATATGCTTCACTCCCTCTACTAGCACCAGTCCAGTGCGCTGCCTAAACTTCGCCAACTTCAGCCGCCTGGCGTCTCTCACCTTAATGTTGTTTCTGCTGGATACAACCATGAACAATCACACTGCCGTTTAAACCAAAACGGCCCGGCACACGCCAGGCCGTGTACGCACGACGTCCAAATCCACGTCTGCAGATTACATCGCACCTCTCGCTACGCTCACCAGCTGTTCGAATCCCTGTGGGTCCGACACTGCCATATCCGCAAGCACTTTGCGGTTGATTTCAACGCCTGCGTTTTTCAACCCGCTGATAAAGCGAGAATAACTCATTCCGTACTGGCGCGTGGCCGCATTAATGCGCACGATCCATAGTCTTCTAAAGTCCCTCTTGCGATTTCGACGATCTCTATATGCATAGGCTAGTGACTTGAGCCTAGCCTCATTGGCACGTCGGAACAAACGTCTGCGAATGCCGGTATATCCTTTGACTTCTTTCAATATCTTACGGTGCCGCTTCTTGGTAATCACACCGGTCTTTACTCTGGGCATGACGCATTCCTCCTCGGATCTGTACTGCTTGCCAGAGGACTAGAGGTACGGTAGAAGCTGCTTCATACGCTTGTGATCACTTGCCGAAACAAGCTCGCCCTTGCGCAGCTTTCTCTTTTGTCTGGCCGATTTCTTTCCCGTTTTGTGACTAGTAAATGCGCAAGATTTCTTAAGGCGACCTCCACCCGTGCCTCTGAAACGTTTGGCGGCGCCTCGGTGTGTCTTCATCTTAGGCATATATACATTCCTCCTTGGTGGATGCCTTGTCCACTGCCATATTCTGGACTAAGTATGGCCCACTATTCTTGATCGCGCGACGCCAGATACGGCACGGTTGTCTACAGTCTGACCGACATGTCCTACCAACCAGCACCGCGTGTACCAAACAAAAAAGTGTACACTCAATTCAGTCTGTCGCCGGGTTCGCCAGACCTAGAGTGTCTAGTCATTCTTCTTGGGGGCCAAAATCATGACCATATTTCGGCCCTCCACGCTAGGGTCGCGTTCGACTACAGCGTACTCTTGAACGAACTGCGCCAAGTTTTCGAGAAGCCTCTTTCCGATATCAGCATGCACTATTTCTCGCCCTCTAAACCGCACAGTCGCTTTGACTTTATTGCCCTTTTGTAGGAACTCCGCAGCGCTTCTAACCCTCACGCTAAAATCGTGATCGTCAATCTTCGGGGATATCCGCACTTCCTTAATCTTGACAGTCTTCTGGTTCTTGCGGGACTCCCGCTCCTTCTTGCTTTTCTCGTACATGAACTTGCCGTAGTCCATCACGCGACAGACAGGGGGATGAGCGTTCGGTGCGACCTCTACGAGATCCAACCCTCGATCTCTTGCAATTCTTAACGCTTCTCTCGGGGCCATAATCCCTAGTTGCTCACCGTTCTCGTCAATGACCCGAACCTCTTTGGCACGTATGTCTTCATTGACTCGAAGTCCCCCGTCACTCACTCGAGCACCCTTATTGATGGCCAGACACCTCCTGATTTAGTGTCACAAAAAAGGCGAGTGATGGTCACCCGCCTAATCGCCGATAGCGCACGCAACCGCAGCCAGCCACGGGGTCAAACAAACCCTCGATAACTGCCGGGTACGTAACAACAACTCTCGGACACTCGAACCCAGCTGACAGTCAAAGACGTCGCGGGGTGAGAAGCTAGGTGCCTCTACTTACGTCGTATCTTAGAGATTTGAGATTTTGATGATATTGCCCCTTAGTCAGGCGATGATAGTATACCATAGCGTTTATCAAGGAGTCAACGACCGCTGCCTGATCTCATTCGATATTTTCTGTATAAATGCCTCAACCGGAACTGTCGTCACATCATCACGGCCTCTGGCCCTTACAGAAACCGAGTGAGAATCCGTTTCCGCATCGCCTACGACTAGCATGTACGGGATCTTCTTGAGCCGGGCCTCTCGGATCCTATACCCGAGCTTATCGTTCCTATCGTCTACTTTGCAGCGAATTCCGGCTGCCGTCAACTCCGCTGCGACTGAATGAGCATAAGCGGCGTGGGCATCGCTGACCGGCAGAACTATCGCTTGTGTCGGTGCGAGCCACACCGGGAATGCTCCTGCAAAGTGCTCTATGAGAATGCCGATGAACCGCTCGAGAGCACCAAAAACCACTCGATGGATCATAACGGGCCTGTGCTTGGCACCGTCCTCGCCCACGTAGAAAAGATCAAATCGCTCAGGCATCACGAAGTCTAACTGAATCGTACCGCACTGCCATGTCCTTCCTAGGCAGTCTTCAAGGTGGAAATCTATTTTCGGCCCGTAGAACGCTCCGTCGCCCTCATTGATCTGATAGTCGAGCCCTTTTTGATCCAGTGCGGCCTTGAGCGATCGAGTTGCCAAATCCCAGATCTCGTCTGATCCAATCGCGTTTTCGGGCTTGGTGCTTAGTTCAACAGTGTAAGAGAAACCGAACAAGCGATAGAAGTCATCTATAAGGTCTATGACTCCTACGATTTCACTCTGCACCTGATCCGGGCGCATGAATATATGCGCATCGTCCTGAGTGAACGCGCGCACCCTCATCAGTCCATGCAAGGTACCTGATTTTTCATGTCTATGAACCAGACCGAGCTCTGCATTTCTGATTGGCAAATCTCTGTAACTATGCAGGCTATTGCGATATACCAAGATCGCACCCGGACAGTTCATCGGCTTAATCGCGTAGTCCTGTCCATCTATCTCTGTGAAATACATGTTCTCCCGGTACTTGTCCCAGTGTCCCGAGTTCTCCCAAAGGCTTCTATTGAGAATCATCGGCGTCCTAATCTCATTGTATCCTGCCTTTTCATGCACTTCCCGCCACAGATTCAGCAATTCATTCCAGATTACCATTCCGTTCGGATGGAAAAACGGGAATCCCGGTCCTTCCTCATGAAGGCTGAAGAGGTCAAGTTCTTTACCGAGCTTCCTGTGGTCTCGCTTTTTCGCCTCTTCTAGACGGGCGAGGTAGGCTTGAAGTTCTGATTGCTTAGCGAATGCAGTGCCGTAAATGCGCTGAAGCATCTTATTGCGCTCATCGCCCCGCCAATACGCACCTGCTATATTCAAGAGCTTAAAAGCCCTCAGGCGTCCGGTCGACAGCAAGTGAGGACCGCGACACAAATCACTGAACTCACCTTGAGAATAGAAGCTGACCGTATCGCCGTTTAGTTCCCTGATAAGCTCAGCTTTGTACGGCTGGCCTGCCTCCGTCACTTTGCGCAAGGCATCTTCCTTCAAAAGTTCAGTCCGAACAATAGGAAGATCCTCCTCAACGATTCTTCGCATCTCTGCCTCTATCTTTTCTAGATCCTCCGGTGTGAGCCGGTGTTCCAGGTCAAAATCATAGTAGAATCCATCCTCAATGGATGGTCCGATAGCCAATTTAACATCGTCAAAGAGCCTCATGACTGCCTGGGCCATTACATGGGCAGCCGTATGCCGAATGACCGAGAGCCCTTCTTTTGAGTCTTCGGTTACTATCTCTACTGCCGAGCCATCCTTGGGTCTGTATGTCAAGTCCACCATAACTCCGTCGACAATCCCGGCAACTGCGGACTTAGCTAAGCGTGGGCTAATGTCACGAGCAATCTGCTCGAGAGTCACGCCCTGTTGGTAACATCGCGACGACCCGTCCTTCAGCGTGATGCAAATGTCTCCCATAGTATCTCCTCCCGCATAACAGCATCTCCGGCACTTCTAGAAGACGCCCTTGTTCCGGTAACAAAAACCTCGTCCCTGTCTGGGACGAGGTTCACTCGCGGTTCCACCCAACTTGCAGGCAAAAACGCATCCTGCCTCTTTCGGTGACCTATAACGGGATCTTCCCGACCAGTTTATGCCGGCAAGGCTTTCTCACTGGCAGCTGGTGGGCGGTTTCACAGAGCTGGATGTGGTCAGAAAGGCTCTCAGCCTAGGCCTCTCCTCTCTGGTGACCCTCCGGCGCTGCTACTTGTCCCACGTCATCGCCTTTGAGAAACCACAGGATCTGCTGCCCTATAGCTTACACTACTCAAGTGCGCAGTGTCAATACCGACGGTCGGACAAATTGTCCGCATAGAGCCTGCAATTAGAACACCCGTCACATACCAGTATCCGACCTCTAAAAACGCGAACGGTAGTGTCAAACAGGAGTCGACCACCTCGCATGCATATCATCACACGTTGCGGCGCCATAGCTATTAGGAGCCCAATCAGGATGTCCTCGAAGCCCAGATCACTGCCGACAATATCATCGATGCCTCTAAGCAGCTCTTTGTATTCAATCAGCCTACCGGCTCCGTCATAAAACTCGAGATACCCGTCCTGCCTTCTGACAATAGTGACAGACTCGATTCTCGGTTTTTGCGCCTCCACGAAGTATCTCAGCAGGTCAACAAACTCTGCATGTTGTTGATCTAACAAGAACCCGTCTACGGCACGATATACGGCGAGCTGCAGTCTGCTGAGGTAATCCTTGAGTCTGAACCTCACGAAGCCCTCGATGTAAAGCTGGTCGTTCGAGCTCAGATACTCGAAAACCCGCAGAAACACATAATCAACCGTGATAGTCGTGCTTGCTATCCCGCGCATTTCCGTACAGCTTAAGCAGGCGCACAGATCCGGTTCACCCGGCCAGTCGGAGCAGAGCACGTACTCTGCACGAATCTCGCCCGCATACGCCTGCTTAACGGCGTCATCGAGTATACTGGCGCGCTCCTCAGAGGAAAAGATCGGGCCGATCTTATCAACTAGTGCGGCCATGTAATCCACTGCCACGCGTTCGCGAATAACACGGGCCAGTGCTGCAGCCAAGCACAGCCGCAGCAAAGACTTGCCCTCTCCTGCAAGTATATCTAGGTCGCACAGATGTTGGCTCGTTTGGCTTGATTCCTCTCTAGGAGTCCAAGTGTTCACTCGTCTAAAGGTGACTTCGCGATCATTTTCAAACCAGACGCTGATAAGTGACCCGTCGGCAAGAAACCCCACATCCAGAGAAAGGGACGACAGCAACGCGGTTTGGACTTTCAGCAGATCTGTCAGGTACTGTGCGTACAAACCGGCATCGATAGTAATGGTCTGCAACAAGTTACCCTCCTGCACGCCGTAGTATGTGTTTATAGCGAGCAGTATATTCCGCAACACCTCTGTGCGAAATCACCAATCTGCCGAAGCAGACGCGGGAGCTCCGTGAGACCGACAAATCGCCAGAAAACAAAAGAGCGCCTAGGAAACACCCTAGGCGCCAACGTATGCTGTGCAAAAGTGCTATTTCAGTCTCTCATAGAGAGCTCTGGCCGATGGATCGGAAGGATCTATCTGAACCGATTTCCGTGCTGCCTCACGCGCACCGTCGGTGTCGCCCTTGCGCTCAAGAATCTCTGCCAGCAACTTATATGCCCCGGCATCTCCGTTATAAATCTCGAGCGCAGACTTCACGTAGTACTCAGCTCTGTCCAGTTCAAACATCGATAGGTATGCAGACGCTAGATAAAGCCTGGCATTGAAGTGTCCCGGCCTAAGCCACAGAGCTGATTGAAAAGCTTTGACTGCCTCCTCAGCCTTTCCCAAAGCAAGTTTTGCCTTCCCAAGGACCATCCAGGCGTCAAAATGCTTCGGATACTTCTCAACTATCCCCTGAGCAACCGCCTCGGACTCCTCAGCATTGCCGGCAAGCAACAATGAGAGGCTGAGTTTATACGTTCCTGACAAAACACGGTCAGAGACTGCCCGATAGCTCTCCGCTGCAGCTGCATAACTGCCGGTCTCAAGGTGAAGATCCCCGATTGCCATAAACACCTGCTGGGCATCGGCTCCGAGTCTAGCAGCGGTGTGCAGAGCATCAAACGCAGCTTGCGTTTCCCCCAATCGTGCGAGCGCAAATCCCAGATTCAGGTGCGCCTCTGCCAGTAATTCATCCTGCTCAACTGCTTTGGTCAACATCGCCACAGCTTCGTCATATCTGCCCAGTTCGTAATAAGCCAATCCGGTGTAAAATGCCAATCCGCCGGCGTCTTGAAGCAAGCGCCTGGAAGCCTCTAGATGCGACAACGCCGTCGCCGGATCGGATGAGTCAAATAACCCTGATTGGTTAAGGTAAACACAACCCAAGGCATAGTGAACCAACCCGCTATACAGCCCATCCTTAGCCACGAGCGGCTCGACGGCAAGCGCCTCTTCCAACTTTCTCATTGAACACAGCGCAAGAACGCGGTAATAATCCGCCCTCGGGTTCTTGCCCTCGGAGTAACCGGCCGCAGAAAGTACATCCAAGGCCTCGACAAACCGACCGGACTTAATCAGACTGCGAGCTTCATCCAGCACGGTATCTGTGGGCATGGCTATTTCGGGCGGAGTCTGACTAAATCGAGGAAACTCGGGGCCACACAACACCTCATACGGCATCAATTCACACGAACTACCGGCGGCTGCAACATGAGCGATCTGGGGTGTAAGCAACACAACGAGAAGCGACGCGAGCACGAGAGACAAGGAGAACAAACGTCTCGATTGACGACTACGCATAAGCCAGGCACCTCCAACCGTCGAGTCTATTGATTCACTCTCTCTCCCAATTTCTCTAAGTCTTTGCCGTCAAGAACTCCGACGCTGTATGAATCCACGAGTCGCTCGCCAGGATAGCCCAATACCTCCCCATCCAGGACCGTGACCTGCACTACTAAACGCTTGTCCGAATAAGTGCTGCCGAAGTAGTTTGTGAGTGAATCGGACGCCAGTACGTAACTGATCACTGAACCGGCAGCCTCGAACCCGGGATTACTGACCACAACCGGCCGCATGTATACCGCCTCGGCGTGAGAAATACCGGCTACATCAGCGCAGTACGCAGGGAGATCCTCCAACCGAATGTACTTATCGGCCTCTGCTCTGTAATGAGACACGATAAAGCCCGGAGTGAATCGTCCGCCAGAGTAGTCAGGCGTGTACCCGATGTAATACCTGATAATGACCTGATTCCTCACGGCGATAATCCCGTCTCTTCCCTGCTCAGTAGGATTCTGAAGTGAGTACGCAGCCCACTCCTCGAAGTTGAAAATCAAGTTGTCCTTGCCGGACTCGACAAATCTCGGTTCGTCAAGCAGCTGGTAAACTTCATCATTGGAAAGCCCGATCAAAGTTCCGGCCGCACCGGTCAAGCCGGACGCATCTGCATACACTGCAGAAAAAAACAAAGCTGCTACGAAAGCTGGAAGGGCATAAACCCAAAACCGTAAACATCGTCGCATCGCTCAACACCTCTGCGATCGTCAGCGTTCAAATGTCATTTCCCGCCTTCACAGCACGTGGATATCTCAAAGGACACCAACCCTATCGAGCTTATTCGACGCAATGCCAGCATTCTCCTCCATAAAACGTAAAACACAGTCTTACCCAGTGTTACCTCCTGCGAAGCCTCGAGCTAGGTGAGAGGCGATGCGGTAGTGACAAAAATCGCCGGGTGGACGACCACCCGGCGTAGCTGGTGGGGCGCACTGGAATCGAACCAGTGACCTCTACGATGTCAACGTAGCACTCTAACCAACTGAGCTAGCGCCCCTCAACTGATCACCTGGTCACTACCTGGAGGCGACACCCGGATTCGAACCGGGGAATAGCGGTTTTGCAGACCGCTGCCTTACCACTTGGCTATGTCGCCTCAGTCGATCCCGGCACGTTGGTTCAGTGACAAAGAAAGAATGGAGCGGACGACGGGATTTGAACCCGCGACCCTCGCCTTGGCAAGGCGATGCTCTACCGCTGAGCCACGTCCGCATCCAAATGGTGCCGCAGGGCAGAATCGAACTGCCGACACGCGGATTTTCAGTCCGCTGCTCTACCAACTGAGCTACCGCGGCGAAGAAAGTGGCGGAAGCGACGGGAGTCGAACCCGCGATCTCCTGCGTGACAGGCAGGCATGTTAGACCACTACACCACGCCTCCGCGCTACCAACTACTCACTATCTTAGCGCAACAGGCCTCAAGCTGTCAAGACTATGTTGGTGGGCGAAACAGGACTTGAACCTGTGACCCCCTGCGTGTAAAGCAGGTGCTCTTCCAGCTGAGCTATTCGCCCTATTCACGGAAACCTATGACCCAAGCGCACTAATCAATTTACCTAAAGATCCGGATTTCGTCAAAGTGTAGTAGCGGCAGATAGACCGGTTTATCTCAAGATATGTTGCCTTATCATGCTTGTGCAAGCCTATCCTTCAACGTCCTTTCAAGGACTCCTTCAGACAAGCTGGACACGCAACGGTCACTCGGTGCGATGAGATTTCGAACTTGGCCGGCGATGAAGCTATGATTTCTCCATCGGCTTGGCACCGGACCGGATGGTCCGTCTGTAAGACTATGCGCCGACCTCTTAAGATCTCGACGAGCGGGTGATCAACGTGCCTGCCGGAATAGACCCTCGGCAGGTTGGCCGCAAATTCCGCTTTCGTCATGTCGCGCACTATACATATATCAAGCATACCATCGGAAGGGTCAGCATCAGGAGCTATCATCATGCCTCCCCCGTAATACCGCCCGTTTGCTGCAGCAATAAGATACGCGTGTGTAGAGATGACCCGTCCGTCGACGATTATGTCGTATCTCCTAGGTCTGTGCGTCGCAAGTTGAACGAGGGCAGAGGCCAGGTAAGATAGCCTACCCCCAAGAAAGCGGAGCTTAGTAGCAGCCAACGACGCGATTTCGGCATCAATCCCACAGCCTGCGACATTGAGGTAGGCTTTTCCGTTGAGCTCGCCGACGTCTAGTTGTATCACGCTGTTTCCCAATGCTATCTCTAACGCACGGACGGGATCGGCGGGGATCATCAGGGTGCGGCAAAAGTCATTGCCGGAACCTGCAGGTATCAACCCGACCTCAACGCCGCTTCCGAGAGTTCCCTGAACGATCTCTCTTAATGTTCCATCTCCGCCGACTGCGAGAACCCTAGAGAACCCTCCAGCAGACGCTTCGCCGGCTAGTGCGATGGCGTGCCCGGGGCGCTCAGTCCACTCGACAGAATACTCTACACCCGAACGCGCCAGTTTTCTCTCGAGAAACGTCCATATTTTCCTCGCGCGGCCCCTTCCGGCTACAGGGTTGACAATGGCAAGCACCTTTAGGTCGTTGCTCATGTTTGGTACAGACAACTCAGCCAATCTAGATTCACTCCGTTTGTTGCTAAACGCTTTCACTTAGTGACCTTATCCAACATTCTGAGATATTCACCTTTCGCTGTTCTCGCCCAATGATACAGGTACTGTTCAGCAAACCCTGCAAGGCTGCCAAACTTGCTGTGGGCAAAGGACTGCATCTCCTCGATGCTTGCTCGCGGTTTCTGTAAGTATATAAACCTCAATACCCGGCTAATCCAAATGTCAATCGGGAAAGCCTCATATTTCCGCATGGAAGAGAGCAAGACGCATTCTGCGATCTTGGGACCGACGCCGTAAAGGGTCATCAGTTTCTCCTTTGCCTGCTCATAGGGCAGTTGAGCAATCTTGAACAGGTCAACCTCTCCGGATGCAACGGCGCGAGCTAACCGGGATATATACCGAGCACGGAAGGCTGCACCACACTCTTCGATGTCGTCAATATCGGCGGAAGCCAGCGAATCCGGAAGAGGGAAACCATACCATCGAATTCTGTACTCTTGCTCGTAATCATCGCTTGAGACCCGACGGCCAAATCGTTCGGACAGACGGTCAATAGTTGACATGATTGACGGGATAAAATTCCGGGCAGAGATCACGTAACTGATTAGGCATTCCCACGGCTCCTGTGCGAGGATCCGGATTCCGGGTGCGTAGTCTATGGCCTCAGCTACGACTGGATCAAGGTTGCGAAGGACAGACTCCCTATGGGCGTGGTCATCCTCAATTTGGAAATAGTCGATGACTACATCGAGAAGACAGCATTCTCCAGCTCTGGTCAGTGAGTGGTCGGATACCTCTAGGACACCGTCGCTCCATTTGGCGACGAGCAGACGGCCGCGGACAACTCCATGGTAGCAGTCGCGAATGCGGCGCCACCTAAAGCATTGTCCGCAGATTAATGTATTGGTTAGATCAAAAGCTCGTAGGCCGTATATGGCTACTGTGCCGTTGTCTCTAATGCTGTAGTCTAGTGTCAATGCGCTGCTGACTCCCCTGCTAATTGGTTTAGTACTGCCTCAAGTTCCTCCAACTTCTGCCCATAGGTCGCCCAGTCGCTTCGCTGCAATGCCTCTCTGGCTTCGTTAAACAACCTGAGAGCATCGTCCGCACTTGGACCGGCCGGTAGCTCTTCCTGAGGTTCTTCGCCTGCCTGGGGTTCCTCTACGGGTAGACCGGAACCGGTGATGGCTGCCGAATGTCCACAGAACAGTTTGTCAAGACTCGCCTCTAACGACGGCTCTGCGACAACTCGGCCTGCATGCGATACAGCAACTCGTTTCAGAATCGGGAACGGAGTACCCTCGGGCTCTAGGAAGATCGGTTCTACGTATAAAAGGGAGTTTGCTATGGGTACCACCATCAGGTTACCGCGTATTACGCGGGAACCTTGCTGATTCCAAAGAGTTAGATCGCGAGAAATCTGGTCATCGCTGTCTATCAGATTCTCTATCTGAAGCGGGCCTTTCACTGTTTCTCCCTTTGGCATCCGGTACAGCGCCAGCCGCCCGTAATTGTCTCCATCGCATCCTGCTGCAAATATCGCCGCCAAGTTGCCCTTGCCTGCGGACGAATAAGGAAGCATAAGAACATACTCAGGGGAGTCCCTGCCGAAAAGCCTCGTGATCATGTAGTAAGGCTGAACAGGTGTCGTAGCTCCCTGATACTGCTCTAGCGGAATCTGCCACTGGTCCTCCTTGTTGTAAAACACCGATACATCGGTCATATGGTATGTCGCGAGGACCCGGGCCTGGATTGCAAACAAGGTCTCTGGGTACCTGAAATGAGCTCTCAACTCGTCTGACAGATCCTCCAAATCGGAGTAAAAGCCGGGGAAGACTTTACCGTAAAACTCGGCAATCGGATCGTCTTCATCCCATCTAAAGAAACTTACGGTGCCGTTGTATGCATCCACAACTACCTTGACGCTGTTACGCACATAATTGCCCCATCCGGCAACCGGCATTGAGTAAGGGTAGCGGTCCGTCCACGTGTAAGCGTCAATCACCCAGAACAGCCTTCCATTAGCAAGAACAAGGTAAGGGTCAGAATCGTACCTCAGAAACGGCGCTATCCGCCTTACTCTTTCAAAAATATTCCTGTACATCATGAGGCGGCTTTCACTCGTGATGGCATCTGCCAAAAGAATATCCGCACTCCCGAGTCTCAGAGCAAAGAGAACTTTTATCAACGGGGACGAAAGCGGAATTCCGCCTGTGCCGTCATACTTTATGTAGGCATTTTGAGTGCCTGACGGGTAATCAAACTCTCCGACTCCCCCATGATTGTTGTTGACAATAGCGTAATCATTAGTTTTCTCACCATAGTAGATCTGGGGGCGTTCAATTTTCAAACCGCGTTCAGTTACAGGTGGTATTCCGTGTATTGCATATACAGGAAATCCCTCATCGGTTATCTCAGTGGCATAGCTCATAACTACACCATAGCCGTGGGTGTATACCAGGTGACGATTGGTCCAGTTTCTCGCCTCTCCGGGGACCGCGTCCGAATTCATCTCCCTTCCAGCTAGCATCACTTGGCGATACTGGCCATTGATGACATACCGGTCAACGTCCACGTCATTGAATTGATAGAACGCCTTATTCGACTGAGTTTGAGTATATGTATCCAGGAGCGGTCGCCAGTCCCATAGCCGGATGTTCGAGATAACATCCCGGTACGCAACTAAATCCTCCTCAGTGAGGATCTCACTTATGGTGAACTGAGCTTCCTCGATCGCGTCCAGACCGTATGCGCGCCTCGTCATCTCTATGTGATTCCTTATATAGGGAAACTCAAGCTGAAACTGGTTCGGTTTAACGTGAAACCGTTCAACTATTCCGGGAACAATTCCGTCAAAGACTAGTGTCGCTATCACAAGTCCAAGGATACTGGGAATCAAGAGTCGAAGTCGCCTTCGGTAGGCATCTACGAGAACGGCAACGGACGCTGCGACTGCCGCTGCTATCAAAACACTATATCCCAATAGAACAACATGAGAGTCAGTAAACCCGGCCCCGTAGATCAACCCGTGGTTCGAATATACCAAGTCGTATGCGTCTAGCCTGTATCCTGCTGCTTGAACCAAGAACACTAAAGAGACGAGCAATGCGATATGAGCCAACGCCGGCGGAGCCACCCTCAGCCTTCGATTAGAGGGCGATACGGACCCGACGACGATGTATCCAATGCACACCATTGCGGCAACTATGGCCAGCAGTGACAACGCATAGGAGTAGAGCGCATGCAGCAGCGGCAGTCTGAACACGTAAAAAGATACGTCGAGTCCGTGCAGCGGATCCATTGTTTCGAACGGAACCGGATTTAGAAAGGCGATTATATCTAACCACCGTCTCGAGGCGGCGACCCCATAGGCCGCCGCAATGGCGAGCGAAGCTACCAAAGTAACTTTGGACGTCCATCCGTCCTCGAGAACCCGTCCATCTGCAGCTATGTCCACCACCTTTAGCCGCCAAACGCTCCGAGCGACAACTGACAAGTTCAGGTAAACAATCGCAAAGGTTGCTGCAGCCATTACACAGCCGCAGGCTAGCTTGTACCCTATTGATTTCAAAGATATGCCGGCATAACCCACGTGCGACAGCCATATCCAATCGGTCAACCATGCAATAGCGCCGCTGCCTAGCAGTAAAACCACGAGAACCAACGCCAGCAATAAGTATCGTCTGACTTTCATCAAGCCACAGACTCCTTTGTCGATCTCAACTGCGCTCATCGTTTTCAACGCGGCTACATAGTGAGCGATTAGAGATGTCGGGCCCCGGCCTAATGACTCGATAGTAGTTTGACACCTAGGGTTTAATCCCTTCTGCGGTGAAGCCAGACTGACTTGATGGTCAGACCGCCGCTTACGTTGCCCATGTCCTACGACATCAGGTAAAATTGAATTGTCGATATTTGAGCAAACAGAATCCGCAAGGCGACTGGTGGGCAAAGTGCGAGCTAGCACCGATGATTCGTACAAGACCTTGGCGAAACCTCATTCAACTTCGCTTACGATAGAGCGGTCCAGATTCATTGCTCATGGCGCTGTAGTCACGACCGTCGAGGAAGCGCGCTCGTTCATTGCGTCTATCCAAGAGGAGTACAGGGATGCTACTCATAACTGCTGGGCATATCGCACCGGCGCGCCCGGTCCTGAGACGGAGTACTTCAGCGATGCCGGCGAACCACCCGGGACGGCCGGACGCCCGATCTTAGGCGTTATTAAGTCGAACGACCTTCACAATTGTGCAATAGTTGTAACTCGCTACTTTGGCGGCCGCAAACTGGGCATTCCGGGCCTAATCAAAGCTTACTCACAGGCTGCACAACAGCTGGTTGACGAGGCCGGTGTCGGCCAGAGGATTGTAGCGTGCAGAGTGCGCGCGGTCTGTGACTACCCGAATCTCAACCGTGTTGAGCACCTGTTGCGAGGTCTGGGGGCGGTAATTGAAGATAGAGTGTTCACCGACAAGGTGGAGCTGGTCATGTGCGTCGGAGCTAGCCGGTGCAACACGCTGATTGAGTCTCTCAACAGTTTCTGTCTGGAAGTAGCCGTAGACGACGACCAGCCCCACCTTGTCCGCTGTTGACCTGATGGTCAACTCACTCAGAAGTACTTGTTACGGATGCTGTGATATGCCTGTGCCGCTTCCCTGCGATTTGAGACACCCAATTTCTTGAAAATGTGTTGCAGATGGGTCTTCACAGTATTGACGCTGACAAACAGCTGGTTAGCTACCTCTCTGTTTCTCAATCCCTGGGCTACCAGCGAAAGAACCTCTCGTTCTGAACGAGTAAGTCTGTGTATACGGTATGCCGCTGACGACCCATCCTTGGGCTCATTTACTTCGCTTACTTCTTTCTCAACCCCCTTGACATCTTCTTCGTGTCCGGAGCGATCGTCACGCATAACCGTCTCGAACCCATCAGACGGCGCCGTCACAATAAGGGTTCATTCACCCTCCCACTTAGTAGATTTTGTCTTGGCAATTGCCTCCTCAACCCACAGTTCTGCATGCAGAATCTGGATACCTGAATTATAACACAAAAGTAACGAAAATTCAAACAAATTTTGGTATGAAAAAGTAGTATTTGCAAATACTCAAAAAACTGTATTCGGGGCACGCTCAATTGTACGCTCTGCGAACTCTCTTTCCAATCGTGCAGAGTATCTCGTGAGGAATAGTATCTGCCCATACAGCAACGTCTTCAACTCGGATCGAAGCACCTTTATCGGTGCCGATCAAAGTGACCGTATCGCCGACCTTGACATCCCCTACTTCACCAATGTCTATCATACATTGATCCATGCATACTCTGCCGATGACGGGCGCAAACTTGCCGTTTACCAATACGCGAGCCTTATTAGAAAGCGCCCGAGGATACCCGTCCGCATATCCAATAGGAATCACCGCTACCAGGGTATCTTTCGGTAGACGATATGTTCGTCCGTAACTCACTGCTTCACCCATTCTCATGGCCCGCACCTGGACTATCCGAGACTTTAGAGAGAGGGCAGGCCGCAAGAGACGTTGTATGGGGCTACCCGTGACAGTTGTCGCGCCATACAGCATCAGTCCCGGTCTGACGAGGTTAAAATGGCTGAAAGGATATCTCACTATGCCCGCACTGTTAGCAGCGTGATAGCGAATGCCTTCACCCAACGAGACGATCTTGGGGTCAGAGATCAGCCGTGCAAACTGTTGAATCTGCTTCGGAGTGAAGTCATCCTCGGGTTCGTCTGCACACGGAAGATGGGTCATTATGCCCTCAATTTTGACTGCTTCGCACCCGGATATCCTGCCAACGAACTCAATAAGTTTCTCGGCCGAGACGCCCACCCTACCCATGCCCGTATCCACTTTGACGTGCACCCGAGCTATCTTTCCTGCCTTTGCCGCTTCTCTTGAAAGGGCGAACACAATCTCTTCGTTGCTCACGGTCTGAACTAGGTCATAGCGGACGACCTCACGTGCGTGTTCAGGCAGTGAACAACCAAGTATTTGAATTGGGACATCGATTCCGGCCTCACGAAGCTCGACGGCTTCATCGAGGATGGCAACCCCAAGCCTGTCAACACCGGCTTCGATAGCGGCCTTGGCTACCGGCACACTTCCATGCCCATAGGCATCAGCCTTCACCACTGCCATTATCTCCACAGTCGGTCCGACTATCTGTCGAACAACTCCCACATTATGCCTGATGGCGGACAAGTCGATCTCGGCCCAAGTTGGCCTACATGTGTTCACTGAACAGCCCCCCGGCAATCGCAAGACTCTCACCTACTTTGTATATCTACGACGGACTAAACCCTCACGTGATGCCGGTCACCAACGGGTGCCAACGGCTGGACTGCGGCAATCATTCTACCACCTCTCCGACGAGATCATAGTCTGATGCGTCGGTAATGGTCACATTTACGAACGACCCGGCCGGAGGATGGGCATTGCCGATATATATAGCGCCGTCGACTTCAGGCGCTTCGCCTTCCGATCTGGCGACAGTGATGAGCGGGCTCTCGTCAGAAACTCCGTCGATAATGACCCGTTCTACCTTCCCAACCCGATGCATCATTTTCTTGCGAGATATGCGCTGCTGCAGCTCCATAATTCGCGCATACCGCTCCTGTTTCAACTCCTCAGGTATTTGGTCCGGCATTGCTGCGGCCGGCGTTCCCTCTTCCTGTGAGTAAACAAAGACTCCCACTCGGTCGATCTCCTGTTCTGCGACGAATTCAAGCAACTCGGAGAATTCCTGTTCAGTTTCTCCCGGGAAGCCAACAATCAACGAGGTTCTCAATGTTACTCCCGGAATTGCTGCACGAATCCTATCCAAAGTCTTTGACAGACTGGCGCGATCTCCGGGTCTGTTCATCATAGAAAGTATTCGCTTGCTAACATGCTGGATTGGAATGTCTAAATAGCGAACGACTTTAGGTTCATCTGCAATGACCTGCAGGAGATCATCCGTGATTCGCGACGGATAAGTGTACAGAACGCGGATCCACTCTATCCCCTCTACCGTACTCACAGAACGGAGCAACTCTGCCAAAGCCGGTCGGCCGTACAAATCGAGCCCGTAAGCTGTTGTATCCTGAGCAACGACAATGAGCTCCTTGCAGCCCGCTGCCGCTAACTGTTTTGCTTCCAATACTACCGATTCTATCTTACGGCTCCTCATTTCTCCGCGAATGCTCGGAATCGCACAATATGAGCAGCGGTTGTTACAACCGTCTGCAATCTTCAAATAGGCGTAGTGTGAGGGCGTGGAGAGCAATCGAGGCGTACTGTGGTCATAGAGATATCTCGGCTGACCAACCGCTTTGACCCTCTCACCTGAAAGGACGCGATCCAAGATCTCATCTATGCGGGCGAACTCGCCCGTCCCGACAACTGCATTGATCTGGGGCAGCTCATGCAAAAGTTCATCAGCGTACCTCTGGCTGAGGCACCCTGCGACCACTATTACAGATGGTTTGCGTCCAGATTGGGAACAGTCGATAACATCGAGTATGGTATCAACGGATTCCTGCTTTGCGGACTCAATGAACCCACAAGTATTTATGATAGCTATATCTGCTTCTTTTGGAGTCGACACCAACCGATATCCCTTTTCAGCCAGTATACCTGCCATGACCTCGGAATCCACCAGGTTCTTGTTGCAACCAAGAGACACAATCAATACCGAGAGTTTAGACACTGTCGTAACCATCCTCCGATCATTTAGACAAAGTAGCGTGCGACGGTAGTATTGTAGCACAATCCGAATGCGATGAAGCCCGCCAAGGCTTCAAGGATTTGACCTAATTTGACTTAGCTGTTCTTATTTGCGTATAATAATAGTAGGCTGTCAAGAATGGCCAACAGAAAGGGGTGAATCAGCCGTTGCAGGCTAAAAACGATCAAAAACGGATTCAAGCGCTTCGACGCGCCGCCGAACTTAAAGAGACCATTAGAGACTACCTAGAGGCACGTACGTCGATACCTTCCGGGAGGGAGCTCCGGGAAGAAATACGAAAAAGGCGCGACCGCATACTCAAGGTGTTAGGCGGATCGGAAGCAGACTGGAACGATTGGCGCTGGCACATGCGCAACAGGATATCTGACGTCGGAACGCTCAGACAGATACTAAACCTAAGCGAGAAAGAGGCCGAGTCCATCGCCAAAGTAGGCGAGAGATTTCGATGGGCAATATCGCCGTATTACGCGTCGCTAATCGATCCGGATGACCGAATGGATCCAATATACCTGCAGTCGGTTCCATCAATGTGCGAGTTCGACCCCAGGGGCGATCCGGATCCAATGGCGGAGGAAGAGACTTCTCCTGCCCCGGCGATTACACGGCGCTATCCGGACAGGCTAATAATAAAGGTGACAAACCGGTGTCCCATGTACTGTAGACATTGCCAGAGGCGCCGAGCTTTCGGCGAAGTTGATCGCGATACTCCTAAACGACACCTACAAGAGGCTCTGCTGTACATCAGGAATAATCCCGAGATCCGTGACGTGCTGATAACCGGCGGGGACGCGCTAATGCTAAGCGATTCGACTCTGGATTGGTTGCTCACAGAGCTCGACAATATACCTCACGTCGAGATAAAGCGAATTGGAACCAGGACCCTTGCGACTCTCCCACAGAGGATCACGGATGAGCTTTGTGCTATGCTGCAAAGGCACCACCCGTTATACATTAATACCCAGTTCAACTCGCCTATTGAAGTAACCGACGAGGCAGCTGCTGCGGCAGACAGGCTTTCGCGTGCAGGGATTCCTCTCGGCAACCAAGCTGTTCTGCTGAGGGGAGTAAACAACAACGAGCACGTCATGAAGAAACTCAATCATGAGCTACTCAAAATCCGGGTGCGGCCTTATTACATTTTCCATCCCAAGTGTGTAAGGGGCACCACGCATTTCCGCTGTCGAGTGGAGGAAGGACTTCAAATCATGGAGAAACTCCGCGGGTACACGTCGGGGCTTGCAGTACCGACCTATATAATCAACGCACCGGGTGGCCTCGGCAAAACTCCAATGCTGCCGGAGTATCTAGTTAGCTGGGGTACAGACTCGGTTACCATTCGCACTTGGGAGAACAAAATCGTCCGCTATCCAAACTACCGCGGACGACTTGAACAGGAGAGTGAGCAAGAGGAACCGGCATAATGCGGGCCTGTTCTGCCGCATTAGCTCACGGGCTCATCAGACCGGCCGGTCAGCCGGCACGAGGGCCGGTTGACCGCGTACCGGAGCAGCGAGCAGGCATTTAGACTGACTGGTCAGCAGCCGGTCTGGCCGGTCAACGGCTAGACTTTCAAACCGACTCAATGAACGCTTTCATTCTCCGAAGCCCTTCTCGGATGTTCTCCCTCGAAGTAGCATAGGACAAGCGCAAGTATTCCTGACCTTCACCTTCATTTTTCCTGCCAAAAGAGGTCCTCGGAAGGACCGCTACTCCGGCTTCGTACAGTAGACGCTGCTGAAGCTCCTTAGATGATCTCAGGCCGAGGCGGCTGCAAACCTTGGTCACATTTGGGAAGACATAGAATGCTCCCCTCGGAGTGACGCATGAAACGCCATCAATCTCGTTCAGACCTTGAACTATAATGTCCCTGCGTGCGGCGAACTCACGAACCATCGCCTCAGTGGCAGCCTGGGGACCGGTCAGCGCTTCTACCCCGGCTATTTGGGTAAACGTCGCCGTGCACGACTCACAGTTCGTCTCAAGTCGAGCCACGTCTTTCGCGATTGACTCATTCATGGCACCCCATCCCAAACGCCATCCGGTCATTGCATAAGTCTTTGAAAACCCGTCAATAACTATTGTCCGTTCTTTCATCCCCGGTATGGATGCGATACTGCGGAACTCTCCATCGTATACGATGCGGGAGTACACCTCGTCAGAAATTACCCACAAATCGTACTGCAATGCCAACTCCGCTATCGCTTCCAAATCGCTCTGCTCCAGCATTCCACCGGTGGGGTTATGGGGTGAGTTGATAATAATCATTTTCGTCCGTGGAGTAATCCTTCGGCGCAGGTCGTCTACGTCTAAGCGGAATTCCTTACTCTCCAGTAGAGGAATAGGAACGGGCTTAGCGCCAACGAAACTAATGACCGATTCATATATTGGAAATCCGGGGTTTGGATAAAGGACCTCGTCGCCCGGGTCAACTGTTGCTAGTATACCGTGGAATATTATCGGCTTTGCTCCAGGAGTAACCACTATCTCATCCGGCGAGTATTCGACACCCCTAGTTCTACTCATGTACTCGGCAATGGTCTTTCTGAGGATATCCAAGCCGGCGGAAGGACCGTAATGCGTGTAATTCTCTTGTATAGCTCTGATTCCGGCCTCCTTAATGTTCTCAGGGGTATCAAAGTCAGGCTCACCTATGCAAAAGCTGACTATATCTTTACCTTGATTCACTAATCTGTTTACTTCGGCCAAGACCTCAAAAGCGGTCTCCGTCCCGAGATTTGACATGCGCTTCGCCCTTCTCACTAACATCTCCACCTCTCGTAGACTGGGATGCAAAAAGAAACAAATGAACTTTTGATCTATTTTTTCACTCCGTCCCGGTGTTGTCAATCACGGAAAAACCTAAAGACTGGAAAAGGCAGGGCAGCGGACTGCTCTAATTGGTGCCAGAGAGTCCGCTGCTGCGGTGGGTGGGTTTCCCGAACCGGCAAACTAGGCGTGCCGTTTGCTCGCCGTCAGTTCCATAGTACACATGAGCCGCACAGTTTGCTACTAAAGTTACTGACGTCCGGCAGTCAAAGCATAGGCTGCTAAGGCGGCCTCCAACCTAGTGCGAGTGACCTCACAAGCAACCTCGTCTGCACCGGCGATATCGCCGGAAGCGCGGTATGCAACTGCGTGGCACCCACCGGAGCACAAGTAACGTGCCCAACAGAATCTACACCGAGGCTTTTCCAGGACACTGGTGTGCCTAAACTGTTCAGCTATCTCGGGCCTCACAATACCCGACCACACATCTCCCAGGACGAACCTTCCATCTCCGACAAACTGATGGCAGGGATAGATCTCACCCGCCGGGGTTACAGCCAGATACTGATATCCGGCGCCGCATCCCAACAGGCGCCTCTCATAACACTGGCCATTCAACGCACCAAGATTGAAGTGGAAAAACTCAAACGGGCGTCCTTCTCGTGCCCTCTCTGCGTAGTAGCTGACTAAAAGCTCATACTGGTGCCTTACAGCCGGGAGATCTCCCGGTTTCAGTCCGAAGTCATTCTCTCCTGTCGATACAACCGGCTCCATCGAGATTCGGTCTATACCGAGCCGGTTGATATGCTTGACGTCCTCCGAAAAGTCAAGGTTCGCAGAAGTATATGTGCCGCGGACATAATAGTCCTTTAGAGAAGAATGCCGGAGATAGGTCATTATCCCGTCAACCACTCTGTCGTAGCTGCCTGATCCATCCGGAAACCTGCGCCATCGGTCGTGCGTCTCCGGCCTCCCGTCCAGGCTCAAGATCACGCTAAAGCCCATGCGGTCCATGTATTCTACGATAGAAGGAGTCAGCTCTACGGCATTAGTTGTCAAACTGAAGTGGACATTCTTATTCGCAGCAGCTGCTGCGCGTCTGGCGTATTCAGTTATTGCGACAACTGCGTCAAAGTTGAGCAACGGCTCGCCGCCGAAAAAGTCTACTTCAAGATTGGAGACCTTGCCTGACTTCTCGATCATGAGGTCCACTGCGCGCATTCCTACCTCAGGAGACATTAAGGCAACTCTGTCTTGGGGCCTACCGGTCTGCGGATCCCACGCTCTTGAGACAAAACAGTAAGAACACCTGAGGTTGCACGCGTGAGACACATGCAAACAGATTGCCTTCAAAGGACGGTAATCCAGTCCGGCGTCCTCGTAGCCACCACCGGATACATGCTCCGAAGATAAACTGCTCGCATCTTCGAGGTCTTCCGGCAAGGGGGTCAAGAGACCACTCGCTAGCATGGTCTCTATATCGGCATAAGCACTCTCAATTTGATCACGAGAGTACCGGTCACCTAGAGACCTCACGATGTCTTGAAGTGAATAAACACCAAAAGCACCGGCGACCTCTGAAAGAATCTGGTCAATCCGGTGCAAAGCTCCCGATTCAACATCATACAGATACCAGGTCTGGAGGAAGTTGAACACGTGCCAGAAGGAATCCAGAACATCCCGCTGAGGCGACCTGCATACCTTCATACCGTATCAAACCTAGCTATCGACCGAGACTTAAGAACGGCGATTGGCACATGGCTGATTGCCAACCGTGCACGATGTCTTACAAGCTGACTGGCAAGACGTTCTGCACTCGTGGCAGGGTAGGTGTCCAAAACTCTCCTTCCTGCGCGGCGGAATAATGTTAGTAACATGTGCTAACCTCACGTTGCCCACAGTAGTCAACCCCCAATTTCTCTTGCCCGAGACAAATCACTAGTTAGGCCCAAGGATCCGTAGCTACTTACGCACGCACGGCTTTCCTCCGTAGAACGTGTTCCACTTAGGGCACTTTTTAACGTTGGCCACCAATTCACCGCCGTTCTGTTTGCAGGTGCCGTCCGCATTGTAGGCAGCGCAAGACCTGCAAATGCGGTTAATCTCTTCATCCGTCAAATGAAGAATCACACTGCTCACCCCGTCCCAGCACATTCACATGAATATTATACAACAACGGCTAACCGTTGCCAACACAAACTCCCGAGTCGTGCTTCAGGAAAGTGCTTTAGACACATCTGTCGACATCACCAAGCTCACGAGTTTCACCGCCTCTTCGACATCGTCCAAGTCAACCATTTCTGATGGGCAATGCACGTAACGGCACGGAATTGAGATCACTCCTGAAGGCACCCCGCTTCGAGTCTTGTGAATGGCGCCGGAATCTGTCCCACCTGCGGTAAGCACCTCAAGCTGGTACTGAACTCCATTCTTTTCGGCTAAGTCCACGAGAAACTGCTTTACCCTAGGGTGCGCTATAAGTGATTGGTCTTTGACCTTGATCGCAGCCCCTTTTCCCAGGGCAACCGCCATTCTTTCGGCCTCTGGTGTGTCTCCGGTCAGCGTAACGTCTATGGCGATGCCGACGTCCGGATCTATCCCAAAGGCAGAAGTCGCAGCGCCTCTAAGTCCGACCTCCTCTTGAACAGTAAAAGTGCAGTACACTTCGTTCTTGCATTCCTTCGTGCGCCGCATAGCTTCAATCAGCACTGCGCACCCAACGCGATCATCCATTGACTTGGCCACCACTCTCTTGCCGAGATCATCAAATCCATGAAGGTAGGTAGCACAGTCGCCTATAGACACTTTCTCACGCGCTTCCTCTCTATTCTTAGCGCCGATGTCTATAAACAGTTTATCTAAACTGAGCTTCTTGATGTCTTCAATCTTCTCTGATCCGATAGTTCCAACGACGCCGTTGGTGAACCGCACTCGATGTCCGTACAGTCTGTGAGGTGACACACCGCCCACATTGCTGAACCTGATAAAGCCCTTCTCATCAATATCTGTGGCAATCATCCCGATTTCGTCCATATGAGCAGCAAGCTGAATCTTCGCTCCGCCACCATGCCGAATCGCGATGAGGTTGCCCAAGGCATCCACCTTTATCTCGTCACAATATCCTTCGATTTCTTTCTTAATGACTTCTCTTATTTCATCCTCAAATCCGGAAGGCGCACTGACAGCGGTCAACTTCTTAATCAGATCCTTCATTCAGTGGGCACTCCTTTCTCAGCAATGCTTTGCAAGACTGCAGCTGCCAGTCTAACGGTTTCTTCAAAATCTTGTAAATCAAGCACAGATACCGGGGAGTGAATATACCGGCACGGAACCGAAATCACGCCGGTGGGGACGCCGGTATGTGACAGAGATATCGGCCCGGCATCAGTTCCTCCGGTAGTCATCTGTCGCAGTTGATATTGAATTCCCTCGGACTCGGCAACTTCTCTTAGCCGCTTGAACAACGCTCTGTTGACCACAACGGATCTGTCCATGAATGTGATAGCCGGGCCTTTTCGAAGCCGCGTGGAGATCTTGTGTTCTTTGGCGTCTGGAACATCTCCGGCTGATGTGCCCTCAAACACCAACGCTACAGATGGCTTGATATGATAGGCTGCTGTTCTTGCGCCCCTAGCTCCAATCTCCTCCTGGACGGTGAATGCGAAATACAAAGGAAAATCGAAATCCATCTCTAGGAGTCTAAGGAGAACAGCACATCCGACTCTGTCATCCAGCGCCTTCCCTTTGAAACACCCCTGGCCAAACAACCCGGCCTTAGTGTCAAAAGCAGCGACATCGCCGGGTTTAACCGCCTTTTCAGCGTCCTCTTTGCTGCCGGCACCTATATCAATAAACAAAGACTCAATGTCAATGGGCTTTTTCTGTTCGTCGCGCTTTTGAAGGTGAATCGGTTTCGATCCGATCACGCCTCTTATGCGATCCTTGCCCACTACGACGGGTTTAGAAACAAGAACCCGTTGGTCGATTGATCCGACCGGGCTAAACCTCAGCATACCCGACTTGTCAATACCCGTAACCATCAAACCTACTTCATCCATGTGGGCCGACAACATTACTACCGGACCGGGAGCATTCGGGCGCTTAACTGCAATCAGGCTGCCCAGAGCGTCGAAACGAACCTCGTCAGCCAGTTCAAGCACTCTTTGATATATAAACGACCTGACTTCGTCTTCTCGTCCAGACACGCCGTTGAGATTACTCAGCTCTTCCAGAAGCACTTTAATCCCTCCACGAATTTGGAATCCAAGTCCATGACGAATTGGGCGAGAAGACGGCCGGTGTCCTGTATATCTTTGATAGACACGGTTTCGACAGAAGTGTGCATGTACTTGAGAGGTATCGACACCAGAGCTGTCGGCACACCCTCCCGAACCATCTGAATAGCATATGTATCCGTCCCGCCGGGGTACGGCGACGGCTCGATTCTATAACTGACTCCGGCCTCCTCGGCTGAAGCCTTTAGCTGCCCGAGAACCTTTGGATGCACCTGTGGACCAACAGCCAACACAGGGCCTTTGCCTAGATCGAATGCCTCGTGCTCCGCCAGCCCCGGGATGCTGCCGTGAGTGACATCAACAGCAATTCCTACATCCGGCTCTACTCCGAAGGCGCTGACCAGAGCGCCGCGCAGCCCAACCTCCTCCTGGGTGGTAGCTACACAGTAGACGTCAGCCTCGTGTGCGAACCCGTTCAGTCTGCGCAAACACTCAACCAGCGCCAGGACTCCAGCCCTGTCATCTAGAGCCTTGCCGCTAAAAGTCGAGTTTCTGAGAGCGATTAATTCACGTCGGATTGTAACAAAGTCACCAACGGACACCTGAGCCTTTAGTTCATCAGCCGGCAGTCCGGTATCGATGAGCATGTCTTCGATTTTTACAGACTCATTGCTCTCGTCTGGGTCCTGAATATGCGGAGGTTTGGCGCCGATGATTCCCGGGATGTCTCGCTTACCGTGGACCACAACCTCCTGGGCGAGGAGAACGCGGACATCCACGCCGCCGACCGGAGCAAATCTGAGGAATCCGTCCTTCACCTCGGTTACTATCAAACCGATCTCGTCCGTGTGTGCGGCAAACATGATCCTCGGCGGGTTCGGCGCACTGCCTGCCTTATACATGATCAGATTGCCCAAAGCATCCGTCCGGACTTCAGTAACCCAGCTTTTGGCATCACCGGTCTTAAGAAAATCAACTAAAACGGACGTCACCCTTTGCTCTCTTCCTGAGACGCCCGGCGCTGAAGTAAGGTCAACTAATAGCTGCTCAAGCTTCATATCCTCTCTCCCTTCTCACCCGGCATACAGCTGCGCAGTGTCTTCCATTCTTCAGTAAGTTTCTTTGATGTGAACGAATATCCTCTCTTATATCGCACAAATTGTGCGCCGGGTACCGAGGCATAGACCGGGGAACCTCTCGCCTATGCTATAATGTTCCTGAAGTATCGCCTTTACATCTAGCTACTCTACTGTCACTTTCGGAGGATCTATATTCATGAGCAGTACATTTGAAACCCACCATCTCTACTGCCGAGACGGCCGAACCCGCATTACCCTAGTTCTCGGGGACTGCATGGAGGGCATGACGACGCTCGTGGCCCCCGAAAGCGTGGACGTGATCGTAACTTCACCGCCATACAATATAGGAGTATCCTACAACACCTACGATGACACGGTTGACAGGGCAACATATCTCAAGTTCATGAGCTCGTGGGCTGAGTTAGTGCGTCGCTGCCTGTCTCCAAACGGTTCACTTTTTCTCAACATGGGGAGCAAACCTACCGACCCGTGGATTCCGTGGGAAGTTGCCCAGTTAATGCGCGACAAATTTCACCTTCAAAACGTGATTCACTGGATTAAGGCGATCTCAATTGACAAGGATAGCGTTGGAGAGCGTTCTGACCTGCAGACGTCTCTCTCGGTCGGTCATTACAAACCGGTCAATAGCAATAGATTCTTGAACGACTGCCATGAGTACATCTTTCACTTTACAAAAACCGGAAAAGTTCCCCTCGACAGACTAGCAATTGGTGTGCCGTATCAAGATAAGTCAAACATCGGAAGGTGGCAGTCTGCCAACCAGGACTTGCGGTGCAGGGGGAACACGTGGTTCATTCCTTACGAAACTATACAGGATCGTGAAAAGGAGCGGCCTCATCCGGCGACATTTCCTGTGCGGTTGCCGGAAATGTGCATCAAACTGCACGGACTTGATCGCTGCTCCTTGGTTATGGATCCATTTGCAGGTCTAGGAACCACCGCTTTGGCATGTCGAAATCTTAACAAAGAATTCATCGGATTTGAAATAGACCGCGGCTACTACGAAGACGCCAAAGTGCGGCTCTCCTCGGCTGTGCCGCCTGGCCGGGAGGGCATGCCATCATTGTTTGACGCAATTGAGTCATAGCCAGGCCGGAAAATCTAAGGCGTTGGGCATACTTGCCCAACGCCTTTCTCGATGTACATGTGCTCACAAAGTCTCGCCTACGATCATCGCTAGAAGCTATAGCCCCTTGGCAACCCGGGCAATCTCTTTGAGACACTCAGCACAGACGTTCTTTCCCTTAATCTGTCGAACGTCATTGGCATTGCCGCAGAACACGCAGTCTGGAGCATACTTCTTTAAGATGATCTCGTCACCGTTTACGTATATCTCCATCGGATCCTTCTCGGCGATCCCGAGGGTCCTTCTCAGCTCGATCGGAAGCACTACTCGTCCCAGCTCGTCTACTTTTCTGACTATTCCCGTCGACTTCATGCAGTATCCCCTCTCCTAATATTGGTCATTTATTGGTCGTTGAAGCTGCCAAACCGCATTATAACACAGACCCTACCAGAAAAACATGTAGGTGCATCGTCAGAATAATCCCACCACTGTCATGAACATACATCAGTTTAGATTAGGGGCTCATATCTGCGACAATCTTCAACTTTCAAGGAAATCTGCCCTAATCTGACAAACCTCGACAAAAGTAGACTTTCCGGTACGGTGAGCGTCAGTCCGCCATTTAGGTCGGAATCAGGTGTGATACGCTGCTTTGCTTGACAAGGCATACTCACGACTTAGTGTAAAGTAGATCCGGGTGAAGGCAAGTTGGGGCGGAAGCGATGAGACGGATAGAAGGAAGAGAGAAGTGAAATAAAGAAGAGAGACCTCTGACGAAAACCACAAAGAAAGGAGGTCT
>Ga0134102_1000629_pt1 | contig 38874 bp, 35 predicted proteins | sample 13_3_2metaG_FD_94447 | JGI IMG/M metagenome (GOLD analysis project Ga0134102, IMG submission 94447) | Switchgrass degrading microbial communities from high solid loading bioreactors in New Hampshire, USA - 13_49_3.3_201_A3 metaG | ecosystem: Engineered > Bioreactor > Semi-continuous > Anaerobic...
ACAAATGACAGCTGCCTTGCTTGACCGATTGACCCATAATGCACACATACTGAACATTAATGGGGAAAGCTACAGGTTTAAGCAGGCTCTTTCGAAACAGACAGATATTGGTTAATTTTTTATGAATTGGTGGCCTGATTTTACTCCGGTAACTGACCTAAATTTTTATTGACATTTACATTCATCGTAAGCAACTCCTTTCTATATATAATTGTAACGTACACAAGAACATTTGTCAGGTCCCAATTGCGTATTCCGGATGTTTCCGGAACTGCCGTCCGGATAATCCGGAATACGCATCCAGTCGTTGGCTTATATAAAAAAGCAGGGTGGGAATTGGAAAAACGTCTCTTTGTATGGTCAGGAAATAAATTTATCCACGTGGGCAATTTGTAAAATGAACATGCTTCTCCACAATGCCAAGGGTGCGGATATCCAAAAGGGAGATACCATAAGGGAACCGATGCATCTTGAAGGTGGTGTTTTAAAAACCTTTGACAAGGTGCTTGCAAATCCGCCTTTCTCTTTGGATAATTGGGGCCACAATGAGGCTCAGGCCGACCCGTATCATAGATTTCCCTATGGTGTACCGCCCAAATCTTATGGAGACTTGGCATTTGTGTGTCACATGGTTGCAAGCCTTAACAATAAAGGCAAGATGGGAACTGTAATACCCCATGGAGTATTATTTAGAGGAGGGGCAGAAGCGAATATTCGCAAAGGTTTCCTGAAGGATGACCTTGTAGAAGCCGTAATTGGACTTCCTGGCAATTTATTCTACGGAACAGGTATTCCGGCAGCACTGCTAATTATAAACAAGAATAAGCCTCAGGAGAGGAAAGGCAAGGTGTTGTTTATTGATGCCAGCTAGGGATTTGTAAAAGACGGCAATAAGAATAAACTGCGGGATGAAGATATAGAGAAAATTGTGAAGGCGTTTGATGCTTATGAAGACGTGGAGAAGTATGCGGCAGTGGTAGATTTAAAGACTATTGAAGAGAATGAATATAACCTGAATATCAGTAGGTATGTTGATACAACAGAAGAAGAGGAAGAAGTGGATATTGATTTGGTATTGCAGGAAATAAGGGAATTGAAAACGAATATAGCAGATACAGAAGAAAAGTTGAATGAGTATTTGCAAGAGTTAGGATTCGAGATAATTTAGGTTCAACACTGAATTTTGTGGCACCTTGACAATAATATAAAACTCCTTTTCCTGCTATTCTATTGTTACACAAACAGTATATTATGATATAATATCTTGTAAAAGATATGAAAAGGAGCACAAAAATGTCTTATAAGGTTACTGTATCAGATGGTACTGTATTAGAAAAATGTATTAATGATGTCCGATTTTATACTCTGCAGTCCGATGATTGTAGCAGTAATCATACCAATAATAGAAATTCTGCTAAAATAACAGGTTATATTGATACAGATGAAAGCACAGTAGGACTTTATAATTGGGCACTACTTCCACCAACTAATCCGGATTGTTATAAAGGGATTACTGTAGAATATTATAAATCAGGTAAGCTATTAAGAAAAGCTACTTTTTCTAAAGCATTTGTAGTAGGTTATTCAGAAGACTATTCTATTGATAAAGGTGTAGGAATTTTCACAATTCATCTCCGGCAGTATTATGCAAGAGATATTAAAGTTGATGAAGCAGATGAAGTAGCTGAAAAAGTATTCGATACTAATAAAACAGATTCAAACCCTGTACATGAATTAGAAGAGAAAATACATAATCAGGAAGTAGTTAAGAAAACGTCAAGTACCGGAAAAGCTGTTGTGAGTTTTTCCGAAAGACTTGAAAAGCAAGAGAGAATTCAGGATAATAATAATGTAACTATTGTAAAATATGGTGAACATTTTACTAAAGATGGAAGAAGAAAAGCTTTAAAGCCTAATATTCAATATACTACACCGGAAGGATATACATACAGAACGGATGAATTGGGACGTATAATAAGTTGTGAAGGTACTTTGCAAAAAGGATTAGCTGAAAGAAATAAATATGCACAAAGGACGGTAGGAGGTAAAGACAGATTACCGGATGATGAAGGAGGACATTTAATAGCAAGTATTTTTAAAGGTTCCGGTGATATTGATAACCTTGTACCAATGGATAGTAATTTAAATAAAGGTGAGTGGAAAAAGTTAGAAAAGGATTGAAAAGATGCTTTAGATAACGGAGATGAAGTTAAAGTAAAAATAACTCCTATATATGATGGTGATTCGAAACGTCCTGTAAGATTTAAAATTAAGTATAAAATTGCAGATGAAGAATGGAAAGTGAGAAAATTTAATAATACCCCGGGAGGTAAATAGTATGGAACAAAAATTAAATGAAATATATGTGAAAATTGCAAATGCTTTAAACGATGTAATTCCAGAAAAATGGGATAAAGTATATATGTATGCTGAATTAATAGAGGATGTAAGCGAAGTGTTTTTTTACTATTATCCTACCGGAAGTAATGAGTTTGTTTATTGTCTTGACATTCCTGAATTATTTGAAATAAGTGAAAATGAATATGATAATTTGATGGATAAATTGACAGATGAATTATATACACTGTGGTATCAATTTAAAAATAATGGACAACAGCAATGGACTAATTTGACATTTATATTAGAAAGCAGTGGGAAATTTAAAATTGATTATGATTATACTGATTTATCAGAAGCAAGTCCAAGGAAACAACATATTTTATGGAAATATAAATATTTAGGTGCTATGCCTGAAAATGAATATGGCAAAAAAGTTGTTGAAGAATATATAAAAAGCATAGGTTAAACGGATAAAAAGTAAAATACTAAAAATTAAACCAAAGTTGCCTATACTAGTGATAGGTGACTTTCCTGCTAATATTTTATTATTTATGATTCAACACAGAAATTTGTAGTACCTTTTATGTATAGCACCTTGGTAAAGCACCGGTAAGAGTGAGGGTAAGTGTCAGAGAATATACAGCCACTATGCCTGTCCGATATAGGAAACCAGAGAAGCTGAATATTTGAGATTATTTGGTATTGACGATATTGTTCGGTTGACTGGGAGATACTATCATTCTCTACAATATTTAATGTTGAGTTGAAATTTATGCAATATATTGTCGTATAATGTCTACAGATGGCCTTCTCACTTAATAATTTATGGTATAATATATACAATTTATTATATTTGTATTATTGAATTGCATTTTTGAGGGGGAGTTTTAGTGGACAAATACGATTATATAGAAAGCATTGTACTGTTCTTGAATGGAATTACCGGCATAGACTATCAACTTCAATTAAGAACTATACTTAAAAATTACTATGACTATTTTGGTAAAGTTTATGAGATGCCTGATTTTTACGGTGGGGATCGGAAAAATGACGGTTGGGTAAAGGATGATAAGGTATTTTATCAAATTTTTGCACCCACAAGATTAAAAGAATCTCTTAAAAAAGAGATACAGAAAAAATTTAGAGAGGATTTGGAAGGCCTTTTAAAAATCATATATGAAGAGAAGAAGTGGAAAGGTGAAATAAAAAAATACATATTTATTGTAAATACCTTTGATAATAATTTGCCCCCTGACGATGAAGATTTTTTTGAGAATACAGTTGTAGAGTTAAAGAAAAAGTATAATATAGATTTTAATTATAGAGTATGTAATTCCGAATATGTAAGAGAAATATTGGAAGAAATTGATGATATTAAAGTCCTTGAAAAGATATCAGCAACGTTAAGAATAAGAAATCTTATTGACGAAGATGCTATTACTGAAACAATGATTATAGATCTTATCGAAGAAATCTCGGGTAATTTAAATGAACTGGCATTAAAAAATAACTTTCAAAGTACATATGAAAGGGTATCGTCTTTAAAAAAGATTCAAATAAATAAAATTGATGAGAAGAGAGAGCAGATAGAAAAAATCATTTCTAAACTGGATGTGGTGGAAAAAGCTGTAAATACAATAAATCAGGATATATTATGCGAAGATAAGTTTGAAAGAGTAAAACAGTTTATAGTAAATAAATACAGTGAGTTGGCTGCAAACTTAAATGGAGTGGAACTATATGATAAATTGATTGAAGAAACATTGTCATACACTCGAAATAAAAATTTTGTTCGAATACCGATGGAATTTTTGATTGTTTATATTTTTGACAAGTGTGATATTTTTGAAAAAGAGTAGGTGGATTTATGATATTGCCAAATAAGTATGTTACTTTATCGGAAAGTTATTTTGGTTTGAGTGCCTTAATTTTAGATGTATTAGAGAATAAATCAGTTACAATCGAAAAGTTGTGGAATAATTTTGAGAGAAAATATATATTGTCACGGAAACTAAAGAATCCTCCTACATACCAAAAGTTCATTTATGTTCTGGAATTTATGTACATGTGTGATATGATTTCTTATAACGAGAGGAGGGAGATCTTTAATGAAAATATTAAATTTAAAGATTAAAGACAGAGACAATATTATTGTTCGTGATATTGATTTTTCCGAAGAAGGAATAAGTTTTATTTATGGAGATATACAAGCCCCTGAAAATAAGCGTGCTACAATAAATAGTTTAGGAAAAACATTGTTAATTAAGTTTATTGATTATATCTATGGAGCTAACGAAGATCCAAAGATTGTTAAAGAAGCAATAAATGGTTATACATTAGATGCAATTGTAAAGTATAATAATAAAAATTACCGCATTGTAAGGGTTTTGGGAAATAGCGAAGAAATATTTGTTAATGATGATCCACCTAGAACTTTAGGGCAGTATAAAGAGTTTTTTAATATTAAGAGGTCCAGAGTAAGTAAACAAATACTTGTAAATAAGAAATTAAATGAAATCGGAAACACTCAGCATCCTAACAAAGATGATGTTGTTGATTTTATTTACTTTTTGGGATTACAAAGTTTAATTGAAAGTATTGAAAAAATTTATCAATCACAGGATTTAATAAAAATACATAAACAGAGCAAGAAAGAATTGGTTAAGTTTTATGGAGATATAGATGAAAAGGAAATTGACGAGGAAATATATTTTGTTGATAAAGAGGTAGAGAGGCTGATTAAGGAGTTAGCAGATATTTCTTCTAAAATTAAAAAAATAGAGATAGCTGAAATACAGACAAATATAATCGAGGAATTCGCTGGGAAAAATAAGCTGTTAAAATCGTTAAGCAGTGAATTAGAGAAATTAAGAATTGAAAGAGAAAGAATTGAAGAATTTTTGGAGAATTCTAATAAAATTGATGTGACCAGCGAGCATATATTGAAAATTTACGAAAAGGCTAAAGTGGAAGTACCTGAATTGGTTAAAAAGAATGTTGAGGATGTTGAGTTATTTAATAAAAAAGTTTATGAAGAAAGAAAAGAATTTCTTGGGAATAAAATAAAAGGATTAAATATAAGAATGTCAGAACTAAAAAATGAAATAAATGATTTATCAACAGTCGTTGATAGATTGGGAGAGATTATATCGTTAAATGAAGTCTATGAAGAATCAATAGCTCTATATGAAAAGTACAGTAAAGAATTACAAGATTTGAAATATAAAGAGGGAAAGTTATCGCAGATAAAGGATTTAGACGAAAAAATAGCCGAAGAGGATATGAAGCTGACAGCGGAATTCGAGAATGCAAGTAGATTAATGAAGGAATTCAATGACAAAGTAAGTGAATTCCGTGATTTTGTATATGGTATAACCAAAGCAATCTATGATGAAGATGTAAATTCGTATTTTGATATAAAAATCATTAAAAAACATCAAAAGACTAGACCTGTTTCTATTGAATTAACATTGAGGGGAGATACAGGGGAAGGAGTAAATGAAGTAAAAAAGAATATAGTGGATTATTTAATCCTTAAGTTTAGTAATGTTACTGATATATTAGTTCAAGACTCAGCTTGTTTTAACGGAATTGACCCGAGGCAAGTTGCCGGCATGATATCAGTGGCGGCTGATATAGCCAAGCAAAAGAAGAAGCAAGTGATTATTGCTGTAAATAAATATCAATTGGGAGATTATGAAGATATTATAGAAATGGTAGTTAAAAGCAGTGCGATTATTTTGTCTGAGAATGATAAGTTGCTAAAATTTGATTTTTAGTAAAAGAATATTGGTGTTGAAGGTGGAGACATGAGAGAAGGATATAAAAAAACTGAGTTTGGGGAAATACCTGTTGAGTGGGAAATTAAAAAAATTGGCGACGTTACAAATATCATTAATGGAGGTACGCCTAATACTAAGGTAAGCATGTATTGGGAAAATGGAACTATTCATTGGGCTACACCGACCGATATAACTTCTAGTGGTAAATATATACGCAAAACAGAAAAGCATATAACCGAAAAAGGTCTAAAGAATAGTTCTGCCAATTTGCTACCTATTGGTAGTATCTTAATGACTAGTAGGGCAACTATAGGGGAGAGATGCATAAATACTGTTCCTATGGCTACAAACCAAGGATTTAAGTCTTTTATATGTAGAGAGCAAGTAATATTAAATGAGTTTTTATATTACTTAATTGAAATTATTAAACCTATATTTATTAGACTGGCAGGAGGAAGCACCTTCTTAGAAATATCTAAGAAACAAGTTGAAGAGCAAAAAATACAAGTTCCTCCAATAGAAGAGCAGAAAAAAATAGCATTCATCTTATCAGTAATTGATATTAAATTGGAAGATTATCAAACCAAAAAACAAAAACTACAAACCTTAAAACGAGGCCTTATGCAGAAGCTACTTACAGGTAAAATCAGAGTAAAAGTATCATAGGGGGCGACAGCATGTCTTATCTTGGGAATGAGGAAACACTTGTAGAATTGCCGGCAATCCAATATTTACAGGACAAGCTGGGATATCGGTTTATCCATGGAGACCTGTTGACTCCCGAAAAGGGAGAAAGGGATTCATACACGGAAGTAATCCTTGTCAACAGGCTTGAAAAGGCACTTAAAAGAATCAATCCATGGATGAATATAGACAGTATCAATAAGACTATTCGCTATTTGACTAGGCCTGAGAACTTGGGAGCATCATTGCTTGAAATAAATGAAAAGATTTACGATGCAATGGTTAACTTAAACTATGCGTTGGAACAGGCTGTAGGCGGAAGCAGGCAGAAGAAGTTCCATACAGTAAAGTTTATCGATTGGGATAATATCGATAATAATGAGTTTATAGTTACAAGGCAATTCAAAGTGCAAGGACCCAGTGAAAAAATCATTCCCGATATTGTGATATTTATAAACGGTATACCGGTTGTTGTCATTGAGTGCAAGTCCCCGTTTTTGGAAAAAAGCAAGAATGAGAACATGGGTAAGTATGAGGCATTTACCCAACTGAGAAGATATATGAATTTGAGAAACTCAGATATTCTAGAAGGTGCTCCCAGGCTTTTCTATACAAACTTTTTTACTTGTATTCTAAATAAATACCATGGATATATAGGCACTATCAGTTCGGGATACGGACACTATCTTGAGTGGAAAGACCCGTTTCCATTTACAAAGAATCAGATTGATGACGTTGAAAACAACGGACAGAATATTTTGCTTCAAGGAGTATTGGAAAAGAATAACCTGATTGACCTCATGCGAAATTTTATTCTGTTTGAGGCTGATGAGGATTCTGGAACAAGGATAAAAAAATCTGCAGATATCAGCAGTTTAGAGCAGTGAACAAGGCATTGCAAAGATTGGTCAATGGTAAGGATGCCCTGTCTCGCGGAGGGGTTATATGGCACACCCAGGGGTCAGGGAAATCTCTAACAATGGTATTTCTTGCCCGGAAAATCAGAAGAACTCCCGAATTAATTGATGCCACCATTGTGATTGTTACCGATAGAATAGATTTGGATAAGCAAATATACAACACATTTGTAAGGACTCTTTCGAGCATTACCACACCGGTAAGAGCTGATAGTGTGGCACAAATGAAAGAATTGCTGTCTAGGGCACAGCCGCAAATTATTATGACAACCATTCAAAAGTTCCAGAGTGAAAAAGATGATAAGGAAATTTTAAAGGATAAAAGTCAGGAATCAGTTTTGGTATTTGAAAAAGAATTTCCGGTGTTGACTGTAAAATCCAATGTAATTGTTCTTGCCGATGAAGCACACAGAAGCCAATATAAAGGCATGGCTAAAAATATGAGGGATGCACTCCCCAATGCGGCATTTCTCGGTTTTACAGGAACGCCTATTGACAGGGAAGATAAATCCACACCGAGGACCTTTGGCTCGTACATCGATAAATATACCATTCAGCAGGCAGTGGATGACGGAGCAACGGTAAAGATTGTGTACGAAGGAAGAAAGCCGGAACTTCAAATAAAAGCAGATACTCTTGAGGAACTTTTTAACCAAGCCTTTGAAGATAAAACAGAAGAAGAAAAAGAAGCCATAAAGCAGAAATATGCAAACAAAACCACTATTGTTGAAGCGGATGACAGGATTGAGGATATTGCTAAAGATATGCTTACGCACTACAAAGAACAAGTGTATCCTAATGGATTCAAGGCACAGATTGTATGTGTATCCAGAGAGGCATGCGTAAAATATTATAATGCTCTGAACAAGTATATGGAAGAAATCGTAGGTGAGCCTTTGGAAGTAAAAATAATATTTTCAGGAAACCTCAATGACCCGCCGCATTTAAAAGAGCATTTTACTACTAAAGCAGAACAGGATGCCATTATAAGCAGGTTTAAAAAGCCCATAGACAAGGACAAGTTATGTTTCCTCATAGTTAAGGATATGCTTTTGACGGGCTTTGATGCTCCAATAGAGCAGGTAATGTACCTTGACAGGCCGTTAAAAGAGCATAACCTTTTACAGGCAATTGCGAGGGTTAACAGAACCTGTGGTGAAAAAAAGAAATGTGGGTATGTTGTGGATTATTTCGGTATTTCAAACTTCCTTGAGGAGGCTTTATTGATATTTGACAAGGAAGAACTGGGACAGCCGATGCAATCCACGGACGGTATTTACAAGCAGATGCTGTCTTATCGGGAATCCGTTATGGGGATGTTTACAGGGATAGATAAAAATAATCTGGATGCACTGGTAAAGGTGCTGGAGCCTGAAGATAAAAGGGCGGAATTTGAGCTTGCATATAAAAGGTTTGCAAGTACAATGGAACAGATACTTCCTAACCATGTTCCCACGGAAAACATCAATGATTTGAGGTGGCTCTCGTACATCCGTGCCGGTGCAAAGGCAAGATTTGAGCCTCAAAAGGATTTGGACATATCCGATTGCGGAGAAAAGGTAAAGAGCATTATAAACGACCATTTAAAGTCTTTGGGCGTAAAACAGTGGATAAGTCCGATAACATTGTTTGATTCTGATTTTCATAATAAAGTTAAAACATTGAAATCCGATGAATCCATGGCATCGGCTATGGAACATGCTGTGAAACATATAATTTACGTTAAAATGGACGACAACCCTGTATACTATACAAGTTTGCTGGAAAAGTTACAAAAGATATTGGATGAAACCAAAAACAACTGGATAGAGCGAAAGAAGAAATTAGAAGAATTTATCAGTAGGGATGTCAAAACCGGTGAAATTGAGGAAGCAGATGCATTGGGACTTACAAAGAAAGAGTATGCTTTCTTTGAGACCGTTAGAAAGCATTTGTCCGATTCCGATGATTTAAAATCAAAGGGAAAGAAAGAAGGTGCGACATTATTCATAACTGAAGAAGTAATTGAACTGTCAAAGGATATTGCAAAAAACGTCGCAGATATTGTGCAAAAGAACTATATGATAGATTGGGTTAATAACCAGGCAAAGACGTCTGAGATAGAGCGGCAGATATTTATGCTTTTAAATACGAAATATTTTAAGAAGATAAAAATGGCAGACAGAAAAAAGCTTGTGCAGCCGTTATTACAGCTTGCAAAAAAACACTTTGCCAATTTGGAATAGAGGGGAATATATGCAGTTATCCATACGGTACGGAACAAAGATAATAGAATTTGATGTGGAATATAAAGACAGAAAGACAATGGAAATTAGTGTTGAGCCGCCGGATAAGGTATCTGTAGTGGCACCTTTAGGAGCAACCCAAGAGGTTATAGAATACAAAGTCAAAAGCAAAGCGGCGTGGATTGTTCAAAAACTGTATACTTTTAGGGATATGGAATATAGAAGAATTCCCCGGGAATATGTAAATGGGGAATCCTTTATGTATTTAGGGCGGAATTATTCTCTGCAGATTCAAGTAGATGAGAATAATAAAAAGCCGGAAGTGCGGTTATATCAAGGAAAGTTTCATGTTATTGCACCAAGTAAAAATGAAGATACGATTAAGCAGGCAATGGAGCAGTGGTACAGAGAAAAGACACGGGAAAAGGTTTTGGAGAGGATACAGTACTATCAGCATTTTTTTAAGAAGAAGCCTTATGACGTAAAAGCGAAAGAACAGCAAAAACGCTGGGCAAGCTGTACTTCCAAGGATGAATTGCTGTTCAATTGGAGGTGCGTTATGGCTCCTTCCCATGTTTTGGACTATATAGTGGTACATGAAATGTGCCATATGTATTATAAAAACCATTCCCAGGAATTTTGGGATATGTTGGCTGCAATAATGCCGGACTATGAGAGACGTAAGGAATGGCTGAAAAAATACGGTATTAGAATGGATTTGTGATTTTAATTATTGTTTAGTGAATGCTAATAATTTGGAAAAAAGACTGATCTACTATACAGGCTGTTGGCAATTTCCCAAAATACAAGAAATTCTATTACACTATCGCATAAGATTGCAATTCTATTATTATTTACTTTGGAATACAGGCAAACAAAGAAAATACAGTATTACCATAAATGATAGAAATACTGCTTTATAGAAATGAAAAATTTACCGATGAAAAATGTGGGTAGATATCAAAACGTCTGATCGAAAAAATGGTAGTATCTGTAGGGGGTATTTTGAAAGAATTTTTAACATTTGTGAGTACTGAATTGTTAGGAGGATTAACATGGACGAAAAATTACTTTTGGCAGATGTTATTTACCAATTCCATAAAAAGTATTCGTTTTATGGAGAGCCAAAATTATGGTCGAGTCCAATAGCAATATTTAGTGCAAGCACTAGCGAAACTATTCAACAAAAGATTCCCAAGTTTATAAAAGATCTACAAAGTAAAAAAATACTTAGAGAAGATGTAGATGATCTTATATGTATATTAGGTGATTGGGATAGTATAGCAGAAGGTATATTTTTTACATCTAAAGCTATATATGTTAACTCACCGAAGAACCAAGATAAGAGATTTAGGGTACGTTATGACGATATTACACAATTGAAGTATTTTTCAGCTATAAAAGAACTTGCAATAACAGACTATGATAATAATACTTATTTTATAACAACAAAAATATGGAATGTAGGAACAATAAAGAAATTTCTTGAGTTTAGTAGTGAACAATATAACTATTCTGATAGTGAAAAAAACGATATTTTAAACATTGAACTTCCTCATTTCAACAATAAACGAATTGGGGAAATGATTGCAGGAATAACATTTGGAAATGTAAGCAATGCTTCGACTTTGTACGGTGAGGAAAAAATTCATTTGGCAACTGGTCATGGTTTTGCTGCTGAAAGAGCGAATCATTTATACGATACAATCAGAGGTCATGATGCAAAGATTATTGGAGATAATAATGCCAAAAACGGAGCTGACCGTATCGTTGATGGTATCCAAATTCAATCTAAGTATTATAATTCAGGAAGCCAGTGTGTTTCTGAATGTTTTGAGAACGGAAGATTCCGTTATATTAATCCTGATGGAACACCGATGCAAATTGAAGTACCTTCGGATAAATATGATGCTGCAATTACTGCAATGAAAGAGAGAATTAAAAAAGGAGAAGTACCGGGAATCAATGACCCGGAAGAAGCAAAAAGCATAATAAGAAAAGGCCATTATACATATGAACAAGCGAGAAATATTGCTAAAGCAGGTACAATAGATTCAATAATTTATGATGCCAAAAACGGTGCGATTATTGCTAAATCTGCTTTTGGAATAACAACATTGATAACTTTTGCAACATCGGTATGGAATGGAGAGAGTTTGGATGTAGCATTGAAGAATGCGGCATTTAATGGACTAAAAGTAGGCGGAACGACTTTTATAACTGCTGTTTTAGCGGGACAGCTGTCAAAAGCGGGATTAAATAGTTTGCTAGTAGGTAGTAGTGATGCTATTGTAAAAATTCTTGGTCCAAAAGGTTCGGCGGTATTAGTTAACGCTTTTAGAAGCGGTAAAAATATTTACGGGGCTGCAGCTATGAATAGTGCAGCTAAAATGCTTCGTGGTAATATTATTACTGGAGCGGTTTCTATTGTTATTTTATCGGCTGGTGATATTGCAAATATTTTTAGGTCAAGAATCTCCGGTGCACAACTTATTAAGAATGTTACGAATACAGTATCTTCAGTTATTGGTGGTACAACTGGGTGGATTGGAGGAACTTCGATAGGTGCAACTTTGGGTTCGATAGTACCAGGATTAGGTAATGCGGTGGGCGGAGTTGTTGGCGGTATTTTAGGTGCATTGGGTGGAGGAACTGTAGCAGGTGAGGTATCTAATGCAGTAATGAGCAATTTTATTGAAGATGATGCCAATAAAATGGTTAAGATTATTGAGGAAGCATTTCTAACAATGGTGTCAGACTACTTGCTTACACAAAGGGAAGTGGAGCATGTTATCGATCACTTAAGTGAATCACTAACAGGGGGAAATCTCAAAGACATGTATGCAAGTGAAGATAGAGTATCTTTTGCTAAGCAGCTTATTTTGCCTCATATTGAGAAAGAAATAAACAGAAGAAAGAAAATTTCTACATTGGACAGTGGCTTAATGCAAAGGGGGTTACGGTTGCTGCTAGAAGATATTGCCGATTCAGAAGAGACATTGGGTTTTGAATCTTAAACATATAGTCAAAGGATATACAGATTACCATATACTTCAAATCAATAAAAAAGTCGAGGTGGTTTATGTGACCAATTTATATGAGTTTAAATCGGATGATAGGTTTAAAAAACTTTCTGCTAATTTAGTAAGCTTAGTTGAAAAGCTAGACACTGTATTACATAACAAAGGATATTTATACAAAGGCGAATGGAGAAATGATGAAGAGCCGGGAGGAAAGGTCTTCATATTTGAAGTTGAACGAAGAAAAGGAAGGAGAAAAAATTTAATAACGTTAAGACCTCAGCAATCTTTTTTAAAAGTAGAAGTATATTGGGGTCAGTATGACAAGCACTATTTTAATGTATGTAGTGTAGATGATTTACCGGACAAATTACTTGATGAAATTGATGAAATGTATAAAATGATTGCTTACTAAATATGAAGAAATATTAGGGAGAGATACATAGGGCAATATAATGTAATCGGTGACGGAAAGTCATTTCTTGTATGTGCGTTTGGAAAGAGTTCTTGCTGTCACGGTTATACCGCAAAAAAGGGTAACAGTAGAAATTACCCTTTTTGTGTTTAGATCGGAGGTTATATAACCTTAAATTTCATACATAGAAATTTTACCTGAGCTTACAAAACATCTTAATCTTCCATATTGCGTAAGAGTCTTACATTTTACTGCCATAGAAAAGCAATATAGCTTTTGAAAAAATAATCCGGGGTTATATATGACGAGATTTTCAAACTCCATTACTTTAAAAAAATTAAACCAATAATTAATAATATTTATAAAATAATTGACAATAATAAATAAATGAATTAATATAATAAATATAGTATAATTGTAATTATCGATGAAAAATTGGATTCTACTTAACAAAATTGAGGAGTGGTTATATGGGTAAGGAAGTACTTGGCAAATGTCCAGTTTGCAATAGCGACACGTATGTTGCGAAAATCAATTGCCCTACATGCAATACAACTATAGAGGGACAATTCGATTTATGTAAGTTCTGCAGGTTGACATCTGAGCAGAAATTATTCATAGATGTGTTTATTAAGTGCAGAGGAAATATAAAAGAAGTGGAAAAGGAACTGGGAGTTTCATATCCTACCGTAAAGAACCGGCTTGAGGATGTTGCAAATGCGTTGGGACATAAATCGGAGGAAGAGCCGGATGAGGGAACAAAACGGAAGGAGATTCTTGATAGGGTGTACAATGGCGAAATATCTGTAGATGATGCCCTGGAATTGTTGAAAGGTTGACGGAAACGGTGTTGAAGTTTCACATGATTAGGAGGCGATATGCATTATGTCTATTAGTGAAGAAAGAATACTTATACTTAAGATGCTTGAAGAGGGAAAAATAACCAGCGATGAAGCTGCCAAACTATTGGAAGCAATTGAGGGCGGCGGGAAAAAAGACGAGGATGAAGGGGTAAAAAAACAGAAAAAAATTAATTTTAACGACGAGGTATCAAAAGTTAAGGATAGACTGAACGAGTGGAAAAAGGAGTTTAAAAAGAACTACAGTCAGAAGGATTTTGACAGAGCTGTAGAGGAGTTTACCAAACGGGCGGAAAAGGTTGGAAAGAATCTTGCCTATACAACTATTGGATTTGCCGACAAAATTGTGGATTTCGTCAGCAGTTTTGTGGATACAAATTCCTTTAATGTATTCGGAAAGTATAAGGCGACGGACAAAGTGTTCGAAGTCGATAATGTCACCGAAGGTATGGAGCTTTATGTGGAGGCTATAAACGGACATATACTGGTAAAAAAGCATACGGATAGTAAAATAGTAATTAGGTCCATAGTAAAAAGTCCGGAAGAAAATGCGGAGGAGATTCTTGATTTTGGTCAGAATGAGGGCGCTGTGTCGATAAAATACAATAAAATCGGCAATATTAGCATATCCCATGAAATATTTCTTCCGGCAGTGAAGTTTAAATCCATCAAGCTGTTTACCAAAAACGGCAAGATCTATGTGGAAGATTCATTGGCCGAGAACTTTGAAGCGGTTACCAGCAACAGCAATATAGATTTGATGGGCGTTACCGGTGATAAAGTAAATGCTGCAACTAAAAACGGAAGAATAAACTTTGGCTATATCATTGGAAGAGAAATTAATATAAATGCCGATAACTCCGTAATTGAGATAAAGCAGGTAAAAACTGCTAATTTAAATGCAGTTACGAAAAACGGAAAAATACTTGTAGAGAATGTTCACAATTACAAGGGAGAACCGGATATAAATATGAATTTAAAGACCTCATATGCCGGTATTAAGGTGAATATGAACGATATGGAAAAGAGAGGGTATAGGTTTAAAGGAGAGACCACCAATGGAGAGATAAACCTTCTCATTCCCGAGATAACATACCATAATATAAGCAAGCAAATGAGCAAGAATTTTGTTGAGGCAGAAAGCAGCGGGTATGAGGGTTATGAAAACAAAGTGAACATAACGGCAGAAACATCCCATGGTTATATTGAAATTGTAAAATAAACAAAATATTGCTATTAATCTAATCCTTTAAGGTTTATTAAATAACGTCTGCTGAGAAAACATGATAATATCAGCAAGGCGTTTTTTTATTCATAAGACGTATAATCATAATTTAAGAGAAGAAAAATACGCAAGAAACATTGTGAAGCAAGTATTAGAGCCTGTTAATACGACGAGGAAAGGGAGAGCATTGTTTGAGCTAAGCGAGTTTTGCTCGACCCTGAGGAGTATTTACAGGCTCTGGACTTGCGAAACTTAAGTTTCTGTAGTATTTTTCTTCTCCCTCTTTTCACAACTTTATTCAATGCATCCAATAGAAATGGTAAAAAAATATACTTGGTGCTAAACTCAATTATGTATTAATTCGATACTAATAATAGAATAATACACGGAGGGATATTTATGAAGATTGATAGCATGGATGCTACCGGTTTACATGTTCAGAGAGTACAAGATGTAAACAATCATATGAGAACAGTAGGCACCAACAATTCATATAAACCTAAGGCAAGAGAATCTTCTGATATAAGAAATATTCCGCTATCGCAATTGCCGGAATATGAAAAAGAAGCCCTGCCCATATCGGAGAAGGCATTTATTGAGGCTATTGAGAAGGCAAATAAGGCAGTCAGGGGCGCAGAAACACAGTTTGAGTTTTCAATACACGAAAAGACTAAAGAAATCATGGTAAAGGTTATTGATATCAATACCAATGAAGTTATTAGAGAAATACCACCAGAAAAAATATTGGATATGGTTGCAACAATGCTTGAAATGGCTGGAATTATTGTAGATGAAAGGAGATAGTTACAGTGGCGGTAAACGGTATTTCGGATATTATCAATACAAATCTTAGATTGGTAGGTCTTTCGTCCGGGCTTGATACGGATACGATAATAAAGCAGCTTATGTCTGTTGAGAGCGCGAAGCTGGACAAGGTAAAGCAGGAGAAGCAACTGCTCGAATGGAAGAGAGATGCTTACAGGGATGTAATTAATATGTTGAAGAGCTTTACCAGCGAGTACTTCGATATTTTAAAGCCTTCGACCAATTTTACTTCTTCCACTGCTTTTGCATCCTTTAAGATAAAATCGGCAAATGAGTCGGTGGTATCGGTAAAAGCAGGTGTTGGAGCAGCTTCCACATCTCATACCATAACAGTCAGTCAGCTGGCATCGGCTGCAAAAATCGAAGGTGTATCAGGACTGGCCGATTATATCAAGGGAAGCGGTACGGTAAGTGACTTATCCCTTAAGGGTAAGCAAATAGTCGTTACTTTGGACGGCGTTGAAAAGAAAATTGCCCTGGACGATTATTCAAGTATGGAAGATCTTGAAACCAAGCTTGAACAGGCACTTTCCAAAGCTTTCGGTTCAGGTAAGATTGATGTTGTGGTAACGGATAATAAAGTTGAGTTTAAAACCTTAATTAACGGCAGCACTTTCAGTATTAGTGATGCAAGCAATAACTTTATTTCAACATTGGGCTTGGGAAACGGGCAAAAGAACTATATTACCGGTGCAAATGTCAATACCGATTATTCCGTATATACAAACGGAAGCTTTAAAATAACCGTCGGAAGCGGAAGTGAGCAGATTATAAGTATTGACGGTGCAACGGATATAGATGATCTTACCAATAAGATTCAGGCTGCTATTGACTCAAATGCCGAATTGAGCGGTAAGATACGTGTAACTAACAACGGAAGCAAACTGAACTTTATCACCCTGTCCGGAGAGACAATCAAGTTGACATCGGGAGACACCAATAATGTTTTGGACAAGCTGGGCTTTGCCAACGGAGCAAGCGTGAGCGCAATGAGCTCTGCTATAGACTTAAGCGGAGACGAAAAGGGCCAAACTTTTATAGTTAACGTAAACGGAGAAGACAAGATCATTGAAATAGATCAGGACTACAGCGATTTGGATGCTTTGGCGGCGTACATAGAAGGTCAACTGGGTGGTACTGTAAATGTATCGAAGGATCCTAACGCCAACAGATTGATTTTTTCAACCACCGGAGAAGACATGCTGTCATTCAAAAAGGGACCGGACGATGGATTGGAGAAGCTTGGGTTCAGTGCCCAGGACAACAGGAGCAATAAAGTTTCTCTGACCGCTAAGCTTGACAGTATAAAGGATGCCTTTAAATTCGATTTAAATATTGCTGATCCCGGTGCCAATGTGGTATTTACCATAAACGGAGAGACTATTGATGTAGGTAAGACTTATGCCAATGCAACCCTTAACGATGTAATGGATGCAATTAACAAAAGCAATGCAGGGGTCAAGATAAGCTATGATTCCTTGAGGGACAGGTTTGTAATGGAATCAAAGACGCTGGGAGCTACCTCTTCAATAGAAATTACCGACACAGATCCGGCAAATGGGTTGCTAAGGGCTATGGGATTGGTTGACGGAACTTATACGGAAGGTAAAGATGCCGAGTTTTCCCTTGACGGAGTTACCGGAATGAAGAGAAGCAGCAATGAATTTACCATAGACGGAGTTACTTATACTTTGAAAGGTATTTCGACAGAACCGGTAACTGTGGAAGTTGAGTCGGATATTGACGCAGTTGTTGAAAAAATTAAAGGTTTTGTATCGAAGTATAATGAAGTACTTGACAAAATAAACGGCTTGTTGACGGAAAAAAGATATCGGGATTATTTACCTCTCACCGATGCCCAGAAGGACGAAATGAAAGATAAGGACATTGAGAAATGGGAGGAAAAAGCAAAATCCGGTTTGCTCCGAAGCGACAGCATATTGCAGGACATTGTATCCAGTATGAGAGCAGCTTTATACGAAAAGGTTGAGGGAACTTCATTGAGCCTTTTTGACATAGGAATTACAACAGGGGCATATACGGATAAAGGTAAGCTTACAATAGATGAAACAAAGCTTAGAGCTGCGCTGACGGACAATTTTGAAGAAGTGGTACGCCTTTTCACCAATAAGTCCCAGTATTCCTACACTGAAGCTTTAGGTGATTCGGAAAAAAGGAAAATAAGGTATAGTCAATCCGGATTGGCGCAGAGACTGAGTGATATTTTGCAGGACAATATAAGAACTACCCGTGATTCGAAAGGGCAGAAGGGTAGACTGCTTGAGAAGGCAGGTATATCCGGAGACTTGACAGAATTCAAGAATTTGATAACAAATGAGATTAATGCAAAAGACTCATTGATCGATACATTAATAGAAAAGCTGTACAAGAAGGAAGAATATTATTATAGCAAGTTTACAGCCATGGAAAAAATGTTGAGTCGGATGCAGAGCCAATCAGCTTGGTTTATCCAGCAGATGGGCGGCTGATGCATTTGAAGGAACCTATTTCATAATAGCGAACAGAAAATTATTGGAGGGGTTATTTAATGACGTTAAACAATGCATACAATCAATACAAGGAAAACTCAGTACACACTGCAACACCCGAAGAACTAACGTTAATGCTATATAATGGGCTTGTAAAGTTTTTAATGCAGGCTCAAATGGCTGTAAATGAAAAAAATATCGAAAAGGCAGGAAACTGTATTATTAAAGCCCAGGACATTGTTTCCGAATTCCGTTATACTTTAGATATGAAATATGAGATTTCACAACAGCTTGACCTGATATACGATTATATTTACAGAAGGCTTGTGGATGCAAATATTAAAAAGGATAACGGAATAATTGAAGAGGTATTGGACTTGGTCAAAGAACTCAGGGATACCTGGGAAAAAGCAATGAAGATTGCAAAACAGCAACAAAGTACAACAAGAGCACAGGTGGCTAGATAGGAGAGATTATTATGGAGATTACTCCCGAGGGCTATATTGAAAGGCTTATTGAAATTTCAAGCAAGAAGGACGGTTGTCTGAAGGAAATACTGCATTTAACGAGAACCCAATCCGAATTAATTAATGAAGACGGGCTGGATGGTCTTCAAAAGCTGATAGACGATAAGCAGCGTATGATAGAGGAAATTAACAAGGCGGATGAGGACTTTAATGTGTATTTCACCAGACTGAAACAGAAGCTTGGAGTTAGTAACCTGGATGAAATCAATGATCCGAAAATTAAGGGAGTGAAGGAGCTTCAGGAGATTATTGCAAGGATAATGAAGCTTGTCGGAGAAATAAGTGAGCTGGAGAATCAAAACATTATCAAGGCAAAGAACCTCCTGAATGACTTTGGAAGCAAAATCAAAAGCATCAACGAAGGTAAGAAGGTAAACAATGCCTATAATAATAGTTCTGCAATGGTTTCAACTTCTTACTATTTCGACAAAAAGAAGTAACTTTCAAATATGAAAAATGCTTAACAAACTTAAGCTTGGATTAAATATTAAAGCATAGTTCAATTGGGCTATGCTTTTTTAAGTTTACTAAATATATTTTAAGGTAAATGAAAAAAATAAACAATAATACTATGAATCAACGGATTTATTGTGTATAATGATAGTGCACTTTTTTCGCGTGGGCGAGCATGATTTGGAATTTATATGGTGGGAAGTGGTATGAATGATTGAAATCTACAAAACAATAAATAATGAACCGTATCCATGTAAAATGGAAAATATAGAAAAGGGTTGTTGGATTAACATTGTATCTCCTACAGAGGAAGAGATAAACTATATTGAAAGCAGCCTTAATGTTTATTCGAATTTTTTAAGGGACCCTCTTGACGAAGAGGAGAAACCGAGAATAGATGTTGAGGATAACGGAACACTGGTTATCGTTGACGTGCCGTATATATACGAAGAAAACAACAACTTGAAGTTTGAAACCCTACCTTTAGGTATTCTTATTATGGATGATTATTTCCTTACCATATGCAGCAAAGAAACCTTTGTAATTGAGAATTTTAAAAACAGAAGGGTGAAGGATTTTTATACCTTTAAAAAGACAAGGTTTACCCTTCAGATATTATTCATGATTGCCAAGGACTTTCTCAAATACCTGAGGCATATTGATAAAAAAAGTGACGAAGCGGAAAAGTCCCTGCATAAGTCTATGCGCAACAAGGAATTGATAAAGCTTATGGAACTGGAAAAGAGTTTGGTGTTCTTTACCACGTCGCTCAAATCCAATGAAATAGTGATGGAAAAGCTGTTGAAGGGCAAGTACATCAAGCTTTACGAAGAGGATCAAGACCTTCTTGAGGATGTAATTATAGAGAACCGGCAGGCTATTGAGATGGCCAATATATACAGTTCCATTTTGAGCGGTATGATGGATGCGTTTGCTTCTATAATTTCGAATAATCAGAACGTTGTAATGAAATTTCTTACATCCGTAACCATAGTTATGGCCATTCCCACTATGATAGCCAGCTTCTTTGGCATGAACGTTCAAATGCCTTTTGGATGGAATGGAGATGCCCCTCATGCTTTCTGGATTATAATGGGTGTATCAGCGGCTATTTCTGTAGTAACGACTCTGATTCTGTATAAAAGAGATATGTTTTGAGAGCAGCCCTTTTCAAATTTACTCGTTTTCAGTTTCTTCTGTCTCTTCTTCAGTTTTATCCATTTCATTTAAAAAGTCTATTGCTCGCCTTATATATTCATCAGGATATACTTTATAGCTTCTTACGTGGTCTGCGCCGCTGGTTTCCCAGAATACGGTATGTGCTTTATCTGAGGCTTCATATATCATGTAACTGTTTTGAACAGGAATTTTTTTATCATCTTTGCTATGTATAAGAAGTAACGGCCTTGGTGAAATTTGATGCACCACCTTTTGCGGACTGGCCTCATCCAAATCCAAACCCGTAATGATGGATATTGCAAGCAAAACGGTTTTGTTGAAGGGCACAGAAGGCAATCCGCTCCACACATTTATATTTTCGTTAAGATAGCTGTTTAAGTTGGCAAAAGGACTGTCGGCTATTACCGCATCTACATCCTCACATTCCGCTGCAGCCAAAATGCTTGTGGATGCACCCATAGAGAACCCCAAAAGAACTATTCTCTCCGCGCCTTTTTTCTTGGCAAATTCAACTGCACCTAAAAGGTCGTTTTTTTCAAGCAGACCGACAGTAGTCATATCACCTTCGGATTCACCGCTGTTTCTGAAATCAAAGGTTAGAACATTATATCCTTCATCGAGAAAACTCTTAATAAGGTGCAGGGTATTTTCGTCATAGGGCAGCCTGTTGGATCCGTATCCGTGGGCTAAAATTAAGGTTTTGTTACTTCCGATAACGTCAAAATACCAACCTTTTAAGGTTATTTCTCCATTCTTGTCTTTAAAGGAAACATCACTGTATTTGGGAACGATATTCGCTGAGAAATCGGGAATGCTTGACCTTTCAGGATGGCTCAATTTCCATGCGACATAAACTGAGATTATTGCAGTCACGAGAATAGAAATCAAAATTAGCAAGATCAAAACGAGAACAATATTTCTAAATATGTGGTTTTTTCTCTGTATGTATGATAAACTCGTAATTTTCAAGAGACATCCCCTCCAAACCCATAATTGATACTTTTTTCCATATCATTTGATTGGTACATGTTTATACGCTATTGAAAAAAGAAGAGAAGCCACAGGTAAACGAAAGAAACCGGACAATGTAAGTGTGTCGAAATTTTGAATATTACTGAGTATATGCTGTGTTCGGTATCTGACTGCTCTTGTAGTCTGAAATATATTCGTATATTCTTATTATATTTTTAATTGGTAATTTAGTAAAGTGTTGATTAATATTTTTTATACAGGAATAAAATGTAATATAAAGTTGTAAAATGTAATATAATATGGAAAAATGCGCTGTTTAAGGATATTCCGAAAGGGGTATTTTTTAATTAGAGATTAAAAGTTATAAATACAAGAAAGCAAACCGAAAAAATAAGGGCAAATACCGGAATTTAACTGGAAGGAATAGAAGGTTGACGTTTTTGTCGGATTTAATATAAAATTATATGTAATAATTGAGTATACTACATTGTAAAAAGTATGTTATGAGGGGATTGATTCCGATTAATATAGTGGAGATGGTAAATTCGGAAACCTTTGGTTGGGTTGTTTTACCCATACTTATATTTTTATCGAGAATTATTGATGTTACATTGGGGACCATCAGGATTATTTTTGTTTCGAGAGGTAAAAAGTATCTGGCACCTCTTCTTGGCTTTTTTGAAGTAATGGTATGGGTTATGGCTATAAGTCAGATTATGCAGAATCTCAATAATTTTGTTTGCTATTTTGCTTATGCGGCCGGATTTGCAACAGGTAATTATGTGGGAATAATTATTGAAGAAAAGCTTGCGATCGGTACGCTTATTGTAAGGGTTATCATGACCAAGGATGAGTGCCAGCTTAAGGAACGTCTTTCAAAAGCAGGTTTTGGGGTTACTGTTGTGGACGCGGAAGGGAAAAACGGCGAGGTTAAAATAATTTATACCATTATAAAGCGAAAAGAGCTGCCGGAAGCTATTAAAATAATAGAAATGTGCAATTCAAAAGCCTTTTATTCAATAGAGGATGCAAGGAAGGTAAGTCAGGGTATATTCAGGAATGCAGCCGGATCCGGCAACAGTGAGGGTTTTCTTCAGAAGTTATTTGGTATTAACAAAAAGAAATAAGTGGGGACGGTTCAATGTTTATGTAGGAATTGTGGGGTGAGAAAATGGAAAAAAATATTTTGCCCAGGGCATGGGAAAGCTTGCTCAATTCATCGGATTTTATTCCGGTTATTGTAAAGACCATTGAGAGGTTCCATGATCCTAGTTGGCATATGGAGCCAAACCGCCATGACAGTTATGAAATGGTTTATATTAAAAGGGGGAAGGCGGTCTTTGAAATTGCGGAATATCCGGCAGAGATCGGACCGAATGATATTATAATAATTAAGCCCAATCAGCCCCACAAGTTCATAGTAAAATCCGAAACGGGCTGTGAGTTTATTGTACTGAGCTTTAAATTTGTAAATAATTTTGCAAATCAGCATTCCGATGTATCCGGTGTTTCTTTGGAGGATTTTTTAAATTTTGTGAGCGGAAAAGAGTCCGGAGCGTTTATTACCTTGAAGGTAAGTCAGAAAAACGAGATTATAACCCTTCTGAACAGGATACTCAATGAAAAGCTAAATCCCGATATCGGAAGCGAGTTTCTGAATTATCTTCTGGTTATGGAGCTTTTTGTGTTAATTTCCCGTGCTCTTAAAATGGAATGGGAGAGCAGCATAAAAAATAAAAGCCCGAAGATAAAGGAGCTTATTCAAGTTTCGGTTAATTATATACATAATAATTATGAGCGGGATATTTCTCTTAAGGATATTGCACAGTATGTCTTTTTAAGTACAAGTTACTTTACCCGGGCGTTTAAAGAGGAAATGGGTATAAGTCCGATAAGTTATCTTTTAAAGCTTAGGATAGAAAGAGCAAAGGAACTTTTAAAAGAGACGGATAAAAAGATAAGTGATATAGCCTTAAGTGTCGGGTTTTCCAATCAGCAGAGGTTTAATGATATTTTTAAAAAGTATGTGAAGCTTACACCTCTTCAGTACAGGAAGCAAACTTAATATTATATACACATAATATACAAGAAAGTGATGAAAAATATTCCAGAAACTTAAGTTTCGCAGTCTAGAGCCTGTAAATACTCCTCAGGGTCGAGCAAAACTCGCTTCGCTTAAACAATGCTCTCCCTATCCTCGTTGTATTAACAGGCTCTACGGCCTGCTTCACAATGTTTCTTCCATATTTTTCTTCACATTCATAGTGGATGTCAAAAATCATTAATTTATCGGAGAGAATAAGATAAATAATAGGAAGAATAGTAATCGGGGTATAGTTTATAATCTTTATTATATATTGAGATTATATTGAGTTTCAGTATAAAATCACATACGCTTGCGATATTTGGGTGGATGAAATAAATGTGAAGAGAGTGTATTACTTATTAATAACGGTTTATGAGGAGGTAGACTATGGCTAAATTTAATATTGCAGTGCTGCCGGGAGACGGTATAGGTCCGGAAGTGGTTGAGCAAGCAGTGCAGGTAATTAATACTGTTGGTGAGAAATACGGACACGAGTTTGTTATAAAGGAAGGTTTGTTGGGAGGATGTGCCATTGATTCAACAGGGGAACCTCTTCCCCAGGAGACCTTGGATCTTTGTAAATCTTGTGATGCTGTTCTTTTAGGAGCTGTTGGAGGAGAAAAGTGGGACAGCCTTCCCGGCAATAAAAGACCTGAAGCCGGTTTGCTTGGAATTCGCGCGGGTTTGGGACTTTATGCAAACTTAAGACCTGCGGTTATCTATTCCGCATTAAAGGGTGCATCGCCGTTAAGGCCGGATATTGTAGATGCCGGTGTGGACATTATGGTGGTGAGGGAACTGACTGGTGGAATGTATTTCGGTGACAAAGGAAGGGTACAGACCGAAAATATGGGTGAAGCAGCCTTTGACACAGAAAAATACAGTGTTTATGAAGTGGAAAGGATTGCAAGACTCGCATTTGAGGCAGCTATGAAAAGAAGGAAAAAACTAACGTCGGTGGATAAGGCGAATGTGCTTGAAAGTTCAAGACTCTGGAGAGAAGTTGTGGTCAGGGTATCCAAGAACTACCCCGAGGTAGAGCTTTCCCATATGTATGTGGATAATGCGGCTATGCAGCTTGTGAGAAATCCCAAGCAGTTTGATGTAATAGTTACGTCAAACATGTTCGGTGATATTTTGTCCGATGAGGCATCAATGATTACCGGTTCAATAGGGATGCTCCCGTCGGCCAGCCTTGGAGAAGGTTCCATGGGATTGTATGAGCCCATTCACGGTTCCGCACCGGATATAGCAGGGCAGGACAAGGCAAATCCACTCGCAACAATACTTTCGGTAGCGATGATGATGAAATATTCCTTTAGCCTTGATGCTGTTTCTGAGGCCATCGAAAGTGCAGTTGTAAGAGTTCTTGAAAAGGGTTACAGAACTGCCGACATTTCTTCACCGCAAACAACCCAAGTTGTCGGAACAAAAGAAATGGGCAGACTTATAGTAGGAGAAATAAAGAGTAATTAACTCATAAAGATGCAAGGGTAATATTGTTATATGACTTCAATGGGGGTTTCATACCCCCATTGAAACCAAAGCATACAGTTTAAATTAATTGATTCTTCAGTAAAATTAATATTGGGTATATTTACCGATAAGCTTTCCGATTATTATTATTTCGTTTTTATTAAATGTATCTTTTCCAATTAAGTCACTGTCGGCTTTCAAAACAACGAAATCAGGATTTTCATGCTTGTTGTAGAATCTTAAAAGAACATGAGTATCATACAACACCAAGACGATATCTCCGTCTTTTAATTCTTGCTGCCTGTCAATCACAAGAATATCCTCATACTTTATTCCGCTTTCGAAAAGACTGTTGTCGGGACATTTGATTATAAAACTGCTGTCTTTGCTTCCGTCGAATAATGGGGAAGGAAGCGGATAGTATTTTTCGATGTTGTAAATATTAAATAGATCATCCACGTTTCGCTTGCTTATTTTTTTGATTTTCGGTAAATATACATGGGATTCATATTGAGAGTTGTCTGAAACAAGCTGTATGGACCTTGCCATACCAACCTCTCTTTTAATAACACCTTTTTGCTCCAAACGGTTCAATATACCCTGAACTGCACCTGGGGTTTTTTCTCCTACCATTTCACCAATTTCCCTAACTGTAGGTGGTATACCCTTTTCCTTAATGAATTGTTCAATTACTGAATAAACTTTTTTTTGTTTTGAGGTTAAGAAATTAAAATCTGAAGACACGTTAACCATCCTTTTACATTTATATTTAGTAGTCTGCATCTAAGGCAACAGACTTTTTTATATCCTATAACACTTAAAATTAAAATATAATCTTCAAAACTGATTTACATAAAATATTAAAACTAGTTTAGCAAATATAATACAATATATCAACTTTAATTAATAGTAATGCTGTTAATAATACGTAAAATAGAGCATACAACTGTTCGTAAATTCATAAAAAATTAATGATATTGTATAATATTTCAAGGTATAGCAGGAATTTTTTCAGGGTAATAAGTGATATAAAGGCAAAAATACCAATAACTTTAGCTTGTAAGACTCATAAAGCTTATTCCATATTTTCCTCAAATTTAAAATCGTACCGGTATTATTCATATATGAACTGTACATTATATTTATAGGGTTTTAAAATAAGCAAAATATTATTAATCCCTATTGCATTTTACCACTTTTTGGTTTTTGCGAAAGGAATATGCTTGATGAAAAGTGATATGTTTAAGCTGCTAAAAAACGGCATTTGCTATGATCCTGAGTTTGTTGGGAAGAAAGACATATTAATGGTTAAGGATACAATATATAGAGTTGAAGAGCACATAGATGAGAAGGCTTTTTCCGATGTCGAAGTGATAGATTGCAGCGATAAAATAATATGTCCCGGCTTCATTGACCAACATGTACATATTATCGGCGGAGGGGGAGAAGAGGGACCGGGAAGCAGAATACCGGAGATTATGCTGTCTGAAATTGTCAGCGCAGGAATTACAACAGTTGTCGGTATTTTAGGATTTGACAGCATAACCCGAAGTCCAAGAGGACTTTTGGCAAAGGCAAGGGCATTGGAAGAAGAGGGACTGAACACCTTTATATATACGGGAAGCTACGAGGTTCCGACACCTACTATTACAGAAAGTGTTATTTCCGATATTTCGCTGATTGACAAGATTATTGGAGTGGGAGAGATAGCTATTTCCGATCACAGGTCTTCGCATCCGTCAACGGACAGCCTTAAGAAAATAGCCAACGGGGCCAGAATCGGAGGATTGGTGGGGAAAAAGGCAGGAGTCGTTCATATACATGTGGGAGACGGGAAAGGCGGTCTTGATCCACTAATAGAATTAATTGAAAATTCGGATTTTCCTTTGGAAATGTTTATTCCCACGCACTTAAACAGAAATAAAACTCTGTTTTATCAGGCGTTGGAGTATGCCAAAGGGGGAGGGAATATTGATTTTACGGCAGGTCAAAACGACGGCACGGGAATCAGTGTTCCGGAGGCTTTAAAGTTATGCATTGATTTAGGTCTGGGGCTGGAAAGGGTTACAGTATCGTCCGATGCAAACGGCAGCATACCCGGAAGCAAAGAGGGCGAATCGGGAGTAGGAAAGGCTGTACAGCTTTATGAAGACATAAAAAACAGCATTTTAATGAGTAAATTGGACATGGCAGAGGTGTTAAAAACCGTTACGGCGAATGTTGCAAAAATCCTTAAGATTTACCCGGCAAAAGGCACCTTAAAGAAAGGCAGTGATGCGGATGTTCTTGTGCTCAGCAAAGACGGTTTGGAAATCGACAAGGTCTTTATTATGGGAGAACAGTTTATTGAGAAGGGAACGGTGCTTAAAAGAGGCAGGTATGAAGATCTTCATGAAGTTATAAAATGAGGAGAAAATCAGACAAATCACTTCGGAGAATGGGATATAAAGCTTTAGAGGAGTGAATTCTCTAATTTATGAATATGAACACAAAAAGATGCAAATACTTAACAAGGGTGATATTATGGAAAGAATTAATGAGCAAAGAATCAGTGCCGGAAACATTGCCTTGATGGCAATAGGATGGATTTCAGCTATATTGTCCTTGTTTATCTATCCGTTTATTTTTGGAGTAGTCGGAGTTATTATGGGTATTCTGTCGACAAAAAACGGAAGCAAGGCAGGTCTACCTTTAATAGTATCCAGTATAATTCTTATGGGTATAGGTCTTATGTTCAGTGGAGTTATTCTCAATTATACAAGACATTATCTGGGAATATAGCTAAAACCATGGTGCAGAAATAGGAGAGCAAGGGTAAAATGATGCCTTGCTTTTTTATTAGAGAAATTAGTATAAAATGGCATGTTTAGCAGATGGAGGGCTTATTATTTTCGGACTTTTATTTGAGGAAGTAACGAATTTATAACATCTCTATGGGAGCATCAATAAGGTAATGGAGGAAAGAGTAAGAGGAAATTTGATTATAATTGGCGGTGCAGAGGATAAGGTTGGAGAAAAGACGATTTTAAAGCACGCAGCGGAGGTTGTAAAGGATAGGGAAGGCGGTCTGGTGGTGTTGACCACAGCCACGGAGAAGCCCCAGGAAGTCGGGACAAATTACAGAACGGTATTTGAGTCCCTGGGACTAAAAGATATTGATGTACTAAATATCAACTCCCGCGATGAAGCAAACCTGGATGAGAATGCAGAAAGAATCCTAAATTCAGGAGGTATTTTTTTTACGGGAGGAGATCAGCTCAGAATAACCAGCATTCTTGGGGGTACCAAATCTTATCTGGCTCTGTATGAGGCTTATTCAAGGGGAACGGTTATTATCGGTACCAGTGCGGGAGCCTCAGTTATGAGCAATACCATGGTGGTGGAGGGCAAAGACAACGAGCCGGCAAGAAAATGTACTTTGAAAATGGCACCAGGCTTGGGATTGCTTGGTGAAGCCATAATAGACCAACATTTCGAGCAAAGGGGAAGGATAGGAAGACTCCTTTGCGGTGTGGCGGAAAATCCTTATATGCTCGGAATCGGAATAGATGAGGATACGGCTATTCGGGTATATCCCGACGCCCATTTTGAGGTTTTGGGGAGTAATGCGGTTACGGTGGTGGACGGAAGTACTATAAAAAGTTCAAATGTATCGGAGCTTAAACCCGATGAAATTTTGGCCATTACCGGAGTAACTCTGCATGTCTTGCCCAGCGGTTACGGTTTTGACATGACAAAAAGAGAGGTATTGAGGCTTCACTAATTGGGGTTTATGGAAATAAGGCTATATATACAATTTCAGTTGTGTTTATTTAGGAGGAAGAAAAGTGCAAATACAAAGTATTCAATGCTTTGCGGGAAGAAATATACACAGTCACAGACCTGTAATCAAGGTGGTAGTAGATATTGGTGAGTTATATAAATCCCCTACAAAAGACATGGGGGATTTTAACGATAGACTTCTGACTTTATTCCCGGGTTTGGGGAAGCATTTTTGCTCTAAGGGCTATGAAGGCGGATTTGTTGAAAGACTCAAGGAAGGCACGTATATTGCACATGTAACCGAACATTTGATAATTGAGCTTCAGAATCTTTTGGGCTATGAAGTGAACTACGGTAAAACAAGAGTTATGGAAGAACCCTCACTCTACTATATAGTGTTTGAATATAAAAACAGAAAATGTGCTATAGAGTGCGCAAGATCGGCAATAAATATTATTTGCAATCTTGTTGACAATATAGAATTTGATGTTGATAAAATATTAAAAAATTTGAAGGCAATTGCTGTCGAGACAGAGTTAGGTCCCAGTACTGCTGCAATTTATGCGGAGGCTCAAAAGAGGGGCATTTCTGTAACAAGAATAGGTGAAGGCAGTATTTTAAGGCTGGGGTAAGGAAAGTATTCCCGGATGATTCAGGCGTCAATGACTGACTTTCCGGGATGTATTTCTGTGGATATTGTGGGAAATAAACAGCTTACCAAGCAGATTTTGATGGAAAATAAAATACCGGTACCCGAGGGAGATACGGCTTACAGCGCTGAAATTGCTGTCCAGATAGCGAAGGAGATAGGGTACCCGGTGGTGGTAAAGCCCATGGACAGCAATCAGGGAAAGGGAGTCAGCCTCAACCTCCAAAACGAACAGGAAGTAGAAGCGGCGTTTAATGAAGCCAGGCGATATGCAAGGGTTGTAGTGGTGGAAAAGTACATTAAAGGGACAGATTACAGGGTACTGGTGGTGGGTGACAAGGTTTCGGCGGTTTCCGAAAGAAGGCCTCCTTATGTAGTGGGGGATGGATTCCATACGGTGAAGGAGCTTATTGAGATTGAGAATGCCGATGTGCTGAGGGGTGATGACCATGAAAAGCCCCTGACCAAGATTAAACTGGATGCTTCGGTTAAAAAAGTTCTCAAAGATCAGGGATTGAACGAGAATTTCGTACCGCCTTTAGGAGACAGAATATGCCTTAGGTACAACGGGAACTTAAGTACCGGCGGAACCGCCAGAGATTGCACGGAGGAGATACATCCTTATAATGCCCGGATAGCAATTAGGGCAGCGAAAGCATTGGGATTGGATATTGCAGGAGTGGACATAACGGCAGAGGATATTTCCAGGCCGATATTCGATGGAAACGGTGCCGTAATTGAGATAAATGCCGCTCCAGGTTTGAGAATGCACATATATCCTACGGAAGGGAAGCCCCAAAACGTGGCCGGGGACATACTGGACATGTTGTTTCCGAAGGGAAGCCCCAGTACAATTCCCATTGTATCGGTTACCGGGACCAACGGTAAAACTACCACAACCCGCCTGATAAGGCACACTTTGACCCTTGGAAACATGAAAGTCGGGATGACATCCACCAGTGGGGTGTTTATCGGGGATGAGTGTATATTGGAGGGAGATAATACAGGACCGATAAGCGCTTCAATGGTACTGGCTTCAAAAGAAGCCGAGGTGGCTGTACTGGAAACGGCAAGGGGTGGGCTTGTGAGAAAAGGTCTTGGTTATGACCTTGCCGATGTGGGAGTTATAACCAATATTTCCGAGGACCACATAGGAATTGACGGGATTAATACGTTAGAGGAGCTGGCGTTTGTCAAATCCCTTGTCATTGAAGCGGTCAAGCCTGACGGCTATGCGGTTTTAAATGCGGATGACCGGTTCGTAAGCTACTTTATGGAGAGAGCTAAAAGTGAGATTATACTTTTTTCGCGAAACAGCATGAATCCTGTCTTGAAAAAACACATAGAAGCCGGTAAGAAGGCGGTATATGTAGAAAACAATGTTGTCTGTATATTCGACGGAAAGAATGAGGTGCCGCTAATAAATGTCGGGGAAATTCCCATAACCTATGGGGGAATAGTGGAGTGTAACATTGAAAACTCACTGGCCGCAGTTTCAGCCCTTTATGCTTTGGGTGTTGACCCGGAGCTTATCAGAAGAGGACTTGAGACCTTTAAACCCGATATGGAGCATAATCCCGGCCGGTTTAACATAATAGACATGGGCGACTTTAAGGTAATGCTTGACTACGGCCACAATCCGGCAGGGTACCGGGAGGTTATGAAGTATGTTGAAAAGGTGGAATGCAAGAGGCTTGTAGGGGTCATAGGAATGCCGGGAGACCGGGACAATTCAAGCATATACAAGGTTGGAGAAATCAGTGGCAGATATTTTTCAAGAGTTTATATAAAGGAAGATAATGACTTGAGGGGCAGAGCGGCAGGAGAGATGGCGGATATATTATATGATGCGGTTATTAAAAGCGGTGTGAGGAAGGAAGACGTGGAAATAATCTATTCGGAGGACAGGGCTATAGAAAAAGCAATCCTTGATGCAATGCCCGGAGATTTTATTGTTGTGTTTTATGAGGATTTTGAGCTTGCGGCAGAAGTGGTTGAGAGGATGCGCACAGAGATTTCACGTAATAAAGCGGCTTCTGAAGCTGTAATACAGAATGTGGGATAGAGGGAATTGTTTTTACCGAAGGAATGTTTTTTTAAAAGCTCTTTGTCTTTTTTTATTAATGGAGTATAATGTATAAGTAGTTGACACCCACTTGGGTGTCAAAGTATTGTGGGAACACCGGTTATTTTATTAATATATGGTTGACCATAAGTGATTTTTGAATAGAAAGAGGTATTGCTATGATAGATAAAGAGCGTATTAAGGCGGCAGTGAGGGAGATACTGATCGGAATAGGAGAAGACCCGGACCGCGAAGGAGTAAAAGAAACCCCCGACAGGGTGGCCAGAATGTGTGAAGAAATATTTGCCGGACTTCATCAGGACCCCAGGTCGGTGGTGAAGGTGTTTCAGGAAGAGAATCATGAGGAAATGGTGTTGGTAAAGGACATTCCCATATATTCGGTTTGTGAACACCATTTGCTTCCCTTTGTTGGGGTGGCCCATGTGGTTTACATACCCAAGAAGGGGAAGATTATGGGACTCAGCAAGCTTGCGAGAATAGTTGATCTTATTGCCAAGAAACCTCAGCTTCAGGAGCGTCTGAGCAGTGAGGTTGCCAATGTGATTATGGAAACTATAGAGCCTTTGGGAGTTGCGGTGGTGGTAGAGGCCGAGCATTTATGCATGACAATGAGGGGTATAAAAAAGCCCGGTTCCAAGACGGTGACTTCTGCATTGAGGGGCATAATCAAGACCGATGCGAGAACCCGTTCCGAGGCTATGGCCCTCATAAACGGCCGCTAACAGCACAGGGGGACGTTTCTTCCGTGTCATTTGTTGAAATTGAGTTCTCAATTGACACTTCAGCGGAGGTGAAATTCTCCGCTGAAGTGTCGATGATTGACTGGAAAACCGGTTTATTCTTCATATAAATCTTCATCTGTGTCAGAATACTCAAGAATGTCTCCGGGCTGACAGTTTAAGACCTTGCAGATGGCGTTCAGGGTGGAAAATCTTATGGCTTTTACCTTACCTGTTTTTAAATTTGAAAGGTTAACGTTCGATATTCCGACTTTTTCCGCCAGTTCATTAAGCTGCATTTTTCTGTCGGCCAAAACTCTGTCAAGACGTATGATAATAGCCATTATATTCACCGCCTTTATAAAGTTGTGTCATACTCGTTTTGAAGGTATGCACCGTAATTAAAGATTCCTGCCAAAATTAAGATCAGAAGGCCTGTAAAAAGGATAAACAAATCCGGACTGTAAGCAAAACTGTATTTATTCCATTCAAATAATTTAATAATGTTAATTGTAACAAGACCATTCATTGCGTTAAACACAAATGACCCAATAATAAGTACTGTTCCAATTATAGTGAGCCTTTTTGTATTATCCTTTTCAAACGGTGTTCCGGCTTCAACAGTCTTTAAGATATTTCGTATTTGTTTAAAAATTACTGCAAGTGCAAAACCGTAAATAATAACAAATCCCAAAATACTCATAATTACAGGAGCAAAGTCGGCATTTTCACTAATACTCGTTCCAGGTGAAAACTGAAGGCCGTTAAAAGTAAAATTAAATGAACCGTTACCGTTAAGAAAATGCTTTGCTGTTAGATATTCTTTAGGTAGAAAACCTATTAATGTCAATAATACCGCTGCAATTATGATTGCAATGACAGATGACCAATAAAAAACATTCATAACGATTCTTAAGCTTTTTGCAAAGCGTTTGACTTTGTTTAAATCCAAATCTTTTTTCATAACCATACCTCCTTTTCTTTATTATACAATCATAATTAATAAAAATCAATAATTAATTAATGATAAACATTAAATATTTAATGAGGATTGAATAATGAAGGATTTCTTTTAGCACAGAAGAACCAAACCGTCCCCTTTTGCCAGGGGGTTTTTTATGTAAAACCGTCTCCAATAATGAAGCCTGAGAATATAATATATTAAGCCCAACGGTTGGAGGTGTTGATATGAGTTACGTTGTCGAGGTATGTAAACTGGGCATGAAATATCACTCTCTTAACGGAGAGATTGATGCCCTGAAGAACATCAATTTTTCCGTCTCGGAGGGTGAGTTTATAAGCATTGTTGGGCCAAGTGGTTGCGGTAAGTCGACACTTTTGTCGCTTATTGCGGGACTCATAGTTCCGACCACAGGAGGTGTATTTGTGGAGGGCAAGCCTGTTTCGGAGACTTCCGAAAAGGTGGGATATATGCTGCAAAAAGACCATCTTTTTGAGTGGAGGACCATTTACCAAAACGTGATTCTAGGACCGGAAATAAGGGGTACACTGAATGCCGAAACTAAGGAATATGCACTAAAGCTGCTGGATACATACGGACTTTTGGAATTCAAAGACAAATACCCTTCCCAGCTTTCAGGAGGAATGAGACAGAGGGCTGCCCTGATAAGAACTCTTGTTGCAAAACCGGAAATTCTGCTTCTTGATGAAGCGTTCTCAGCCCTGGATTATCAAACAAGGCTGGCAGTCACGGAAGATATATACTCAATCATCAAGAAGGAAGGCAAGACGGCAATACTTGTAACCCATGATATATCCGAGGGTATAAGTATGGCTGACAGGGTTATTGTGCTGTCAAAACGGCCTGCCACTATTAAAAAAATATACGAGATTAAGTTAAGCTGTGAAAAACGCACCCCCTTGCGTTCGAGAGAAGCACCCGAATTCAGAGAATATTTCAATAAGATATGGAAGGAGCTTGATGTCAATGTCTGATAAAAAAAGCCCGAACATATCTCCACAACATAGAGAATACTTGCGAAGGGTGAAAAGGAGAAAAAGAACTATTTTTATTACCCAGATATCATTATTGATACTGTTTTTTGCATTGTGGGAAGTAGCTGCAAGGATTGGAGCCATTGACCCGTTTATTACCAGTCAGCCCACAAGAATTATAGACACGGTTTTAAACCTTTACAGAGATGGAAAACTTTTTAATCACATTGCCATAACATGTGTGGAGACAATACTGGGATTTATCTTCGGTACCCTTATCGGAATTTTGGTGGCGATAATCCTTTGGTGGTCCGAGTTTTTAGAAAAGGTAATGGAACCTTACCTTGTTGTGTTAAACAGCTTGCCGAAGATTGCCCTTGGCCCGATTTTTATAGTTTGGATAGGTGCCGGCCCGTCGGCAATTGTAGTTATAGCAATGACAATATCCGTTGTGGTGACAATACTGGAGGTATTAAACGGATTTCTCGGGGTGGACCAAGAAAAAATCAAGCTTGTGAAAACCTTCGGGGCAAACCGGGTTCAGATACTCACAAAAGTGGTGCTGCCTTCATCCCTGCCGGTTATGGTAAATGCCCTCAAGGTAAGTGTCGGATTGTCGTGGGTAGGAGTTATTGTGGGGGAGTTTTTAGTTTCCAAGGCAGGCCTGGGTTACTTGATTGTATATGGAGGCCAGGTATTTCAACTGGACCTGGTGATGGCAAGCGTTATTATACTTTCAATAGCCGCATTTTTAATGTACAGAATGGTAGCGTGGATTGAAAAGCTTGTGGTCAAGAGAAATTAAAAAAATTATTTTTGGAGGTGTTTTATATGAAGAAAATAATTTTGTATTTAACGGTGGCAGCAATGTTGGTACTAAGTCTTGCAGGATGCCAAAAAAGTGAATATAAAACGGTAAGGTTAAGTGAGGTTACCCGTTCGGTATTCTATGCACCGCAATATGTTGCTCTGAACCTGGGCTTTTTTGAGGAAGAAGGCCTGAAGATTGATCTTACAACCGGTCAAGGAGCCGACAAGGTTATGACATCGGTTTTGTCCGGGCAGGCGGATATAGGCTTTTCCGGACCGGAAGCAGCCATTTATGTGTACAATGAAGGAAAACAAGACCATGCTGTTGTATTTGCACAGCTTACAAAACGGGACGGATCGTTTTTGGTAGGAAGAAAGCCTGAACCGGACTTCAAATGGAGCAATGTCAGAGACAAAACAATTATAGGCGGCAGAAAAGGCGGAGTTCCGGAAATGACCCTTGAGTATGTGCTGAAGAAAAACAACCTTATACCGGGGGTTGATGTATATGTCGACACAAGTGTTCAGTTTGCCCTGATGGCAGGAGCGTTTACCGGAGGACAGGGGGACTATGTAACGCTGTTTGAACCGGTGGCTTCTACACTTGAAAAGGAAGGCAAGGGGTACATTGTTGCATCCATTGGGGAGGAAAGCGGTGAAATACCGTATACAGCATATTACGCAAGCAAAAGCTACATAGAGAAAAACAAGGATGTGATTCAGAAATTCACCAATGCCATTTACAAAGGCCAGATGTGGGTTGACAGCCATACGCCGGAGGAGATAGCCGAGGTTATCCAGCCGTCGTTCCCCGATTCGGATTTGGAGACCCTTACCACAGTGGCAAAAAGGTACAAGGAGACGGATGCATGGAGCAAGGATCCGGTACTAAAAAGTGAGTCGCTGCAGCTTTTGCAGAAGGTAATGAGCCTTGCAGGAGAGCTTGAAAAGGAAGCTCCTTATGAAGCAATAGTGACTACGGAATTTGCAGAGAAAGCTATAGAGAGTATCGGGGAATAGACTAATTGTATAGTAGACAAAAAGCAGGATTGCATGGAGAACCATGCGGTTCTGCTTTTATTATTGGAATTTTCGGCTGTATGAATGATTACTCGTTTAAGTAATGCCCAAATTTATGGAAATAGTATCAATTATATGATAACATTTTTAAAGTAAACAACTTTAAAGTAAACAACTTTAAAGTAAACAACTGAAGTTTGTATCTAACATCCTTTTAGTAATCATAACACCGGTATGTGGAAAAATATCTATTGGTGGTTTGAAGGAAGAAAATAGAGACAATGGCTGGCAGGTGGTCATAGATGGGAAACCGCAGACGGCAGAATTTGGAAGCTGCCGCTATTCCCTGGGCATTGGCACGTAGAAGTGCTTGATGTTTAAAAAAATATGAAATTAAAGTATTATGTTAACTATGATTATTAATGTGTCGAATAGTCGCTTTTGCCACTGATTTAATACAATAATAATTGTACAAGGAGTGTATACTTTTTGGAATATCTATCATTGGAAAGGGGACATCTACTAACTCTTCTGCTTCCGATAGCATATATTTTTTATAAGCTGTTCGACTATGAACAGGTTTTTTTAAAAGTTAACTAACAAAGGTAAATTATTATTGCAAGCATTTTGTTTTCAATACCTTCATCTTTATATAATGTAACAGTATAATAGTATTATATGGATATATTTACTATTATATTTTCGAGGGAAGAGATGAAGTAGACTTTTGTAAATAACTTCTTATAAGTTTTATATTAGAAATATTGCTTTTTAAATAAAAGAATTTTTTGCTAAAGCAAACTCAGAATAAATGATTAAGGGGATATATTATGCCGGCTAAATCAAATATTGCTTCTTTATCTGCGTATTTTGCCTTTTTATCACACTTTCTAATTTTAATAAGTGTGGTCTATATTATGCCACATAATATGTCTTTTTTTGATTCATTACGGGGAATCCTATTGCTGATTATATGTTGGGCACCTTTGCTTCTAGTATTATGTGTTTGCTTGTTTTATTGTATTTTATTAAATCCGCCTAGATATTTAGAAGCTCGCAAGTATTTATATGCAAATGCTTTAATGATGATGATTTCATTAAGCATACTGTTTAATATTAAACAGATATTATTATATATAAATATATACATTGTAGGGGTAATGTTAATTATAATTATTCTTATCAGCACCGTTATTTCAATAAAAATAAATAGAATACTATGTAAAAATGGTTTTAATTTTAATAAAGAAATTAATGATTTATTGAATGTTGGTAAAGAGCTTAAAAAGCTTTCATTTTCGAAACATTTAAGCAAACTAAATGTCTCAATGTATTTGCTTGTTATTCCTTTTTGTATTCAGCCTGAATATTCTATATTCATATTAATGACATTAGCTATTGCAGTATTTGATTTTTCAAGGGTATTAAAGATTAAAGATGCATTTAGAGAATACTATAGCATACACAAAACGGATACAAATATTATTGTTGTAAATTACTGCATATCAGTAACACTAGCAATAATCTTTTATAATTATATCCGGTTTTTTTCTTTAGTGTTGTTTTTTTCATCATTTTTAATGATTTATATAATTACGGGCAGGATTGCAAGGTATTATTACAAATTATTAGAAGAAAAAAGGAAGGGCAAGATAATTTATGAATGTAATTATAAAAGATAATTTACTGCGGTCAAACTATTATCTAAGAGTAACTCTTAACGATAAACCTATAGAATATATTTATGAAAAGAATAAATTTATTATTGGAATTCCAAACTCACAAGCACAGGGTGAATTGAAATGTTATTTTCAAAATGCCATGTTTAGTGAGAGTAAAAGTGGTTTGAAGATGTTCTTATATTGGTTGTTATGTATATTTTGAGGAACAGGTGAGTATGGTGCTTTTGGAATTCCGTATGATTTAATGTTAATTATATCTTTGGACAATAATTCCGATGCAGATATAGAAATTGCGGCCAATAAATTTTCTTCCAGTTTACCATTTTCAATTAGTAAAGGAAATTGTACTGTAAAAGAAAATAAGTATATTGCTGTCCGAGGTTATTATCAAAAATGGATTTTTGTGGAAATAATGCCCATATCTATTATATTTTTATTAGCGTGTGCAATGATTTTTTTGCTGGCATATGCTACAGGAATTATTGTACTTCAAGCAATTATTGGTGCATTTATTGTTATTGGCGGCTTTATGCTTTTTGGATATGTAAAGAACATATTGAGTAAAAATAACACTTATATGAAAAGATGAAGCAAAGGAGCATTCCTGTAATGAAACAAACTGAATTTTGAAAATAGAAGTACCTCCTGTTAGAATACGAGGTGTAAGGCCTGCAGGGCTTACCCCTAATGAATAAGACTAACAACGGAGGTACGT